>Ga0075469_10000101_pt1 | contig 31469 bp, 24 predicted proteins | sample DEB08_DNA_13_FD_77577 | JGI IMG/M metagenome (GOLD analysis project Ga0075469, IMG submission 77577) | Aqueous microbial communities from the Delaware River and Bay under freshwater to marine salinity gradient to study organic matter... | ecosystem: Environmental > Aquatic > Marine > Coastal ...
TAGCACTGCGAGGCTCTGTAAGTGTTCGCATTGTAGCGGTCATACGGTAATGCATAGGATCTGACATAGTCATCTGCAGTGATTAATCGAGCCAATGGTCGGCGAGGATAATGGGATCATGTTGCTGTGACCACTGAAAAGTTGCCTATATTGCTTCGGCCAACCATTCTTGCGGTAATTATAGCCAGTGAGGCAGGTAAGCCCTAGGAAAAAGCACGTTACGTGGCTGGTATTTTGTCTTATGAGTGCAGTTGCGTAAAGGCCAAGTTGAGGGCCTCTTCTAACTGATTTTTGTAATAGAAGTCGTGCGCTAAAGTCATAGCACTATTATTGGTTTGCTCAACCTCAATATCATTGATGTAGCAACGATAGTCCGAATGATCAGATGTGCGAAATCGCTTGATAGCGGCGGCAACTTCGGGAAACAGCTGCTCGCCAAGTACTGACTGCTCAAATAATTCATCATTGCAGTGAATGATCCAGTCGATATCTCCCGCCGCGTTTAACGCACCTACTGCCTTAATAGGGACATAGCGAGCACTGATGTTCGCTTCGGTAGGCACTTGCACGGCGGTATAGTTCGAACCACTTTTCTGTAATAAAAAAAACTCGATATCGGGAATGTCATGGCCTGCCATCATGCTATTCACGTCAATTGAGGCGCTTGCAGCATGCCTTAAAGAACTGCTTTCAATAAATTGTCGCAGCGGCAAAATGAGGGCTCGAGTGCTCTCATAAGGAATGCGTGCAAAACATAATGCATTGTTCTGATCAGTTAAGTAGGTGTTTGCATATCCATTGTCTGCCTCATAAAACACCCGAATACGATTTTGCTGGCCTGATTGAATACTGTCGCGCCTGCCCACTTCTAACAGTCGGCAGACGGTACTCAAGGGGTGATCTTGAAGTGCATAGCTATCAATGGTTACTGGGCTGGTGCTATTGGGTTGACTCAAGTGCTCAAGCAGCTGGTTTTCAGATTCCATCAAGCTAATGAGCGGACGTTGGTGTTGCCAAGAAAAAATATGGAAGCCTTTGGCCGATTGGAATACATAGCCTCGCGCGTTTCGCGTTTCATTTTGTAGGTTAGGTGTGGCTTCGCTTGCGCTTTGAAAATAGCAGGCCTCTATGCTGTCAAGCAGATCACTCAATCTGTTTGCAATGGGCCTTGGCTGACTTGAACATGCGCAAAGAACGCTCCGAGTCGGCGCGTTATTGACACCATGATGAGCGGGAGTTGTTGTTGACTGTGGCGGCGATTTAGTGCGCTCATCCATCGCAAAAAAGTGCACAAGACATTCGTTGAGCGTCTCGGCTCCAGTAAAGTGATAGCAAAAAGTCTCTTGCCAGCTATTAACTGTAATCAGCGTAATGCTTGCGATTAAATTTTCTTCAATACCACTGTAAGCTAACGGGTCAGCTTTATTGCTAATGCGCACTGCGCCGTGATTTTTTTGGCTTTTGAGTGGGTCGATGCCGCAGTTAGCAATAAAAATATTTTTTGTGATGCGCGCAGGCTTGGCGAAGTCGGTTTTTAACTGCAGGTTATGTAGCGTTGATTTGCGCACGGGCAGTTGATTGATTAATGAAGTGGCGAGTTGGCGAACTTCATACTCCGTCAAATCGTGTTCGCCGGCATCAATTTTAAACCGGGTGGAATTAGTGGCCAGCCCATTGGTAATGCACCAGACAAGAATTTCGGCAGGGCTTTCAGATTTTTTGATGACTTCTCGAATACTTTCTCGGTGTATACCAATAGTTTCTGCCACCCAAATCGGTTTGCCGTCGGGGTTGGCTTCTTGTTTTAAGTAAATTAACTCTTGTGCAGTGGAGTCTGTTACTGCAGAAGTAATACGCGGTACCTTGTGTGGCTTTTGCTCAAACATCGCATAAAGCTGCCGGCCTAAAATATTAAGATCAAGCGAATCTTGACTCGACATTGTTGCTGGTTTTTCTACATCAGTAAGGCGCTGCTGCTTAACTAAGTTAGTTAAGAGCCTATAACTACCGATTAATTCTTTAATGAGTAACTGTTGCTCCGTTCTTACTTCGTTGAAAGGCCAGTTCTCGCGCTGATCAAGCTTAAGCAGCTGCGGTCGACGCCAGCCCCATTCGGCCACAAGTTTGTGCATTAAATTGCGTCGCCAGTATTTAGGCTGGTTTAAACGTTTACCCAGCTCATCTATCGGCGTGGCTTCATCTGGTGCGCAGCTTAATTTGATACCTACTTTAAAATAGAGGCACCGTCGTGCTAGTTCAAGGCGGGCCGTTTCGTTGTTTTGTAGCAAATAATTTTCGACTCTTCTAAACACTTGCAGATAGGGGTCGAGTTCGTCAATGGTGTAGCCGCCTTCATAAACACGCCGTTTAAACGCGCCACTCAAATACTCATCGGAAGATTTCGCGGCATAGGTTTCGATGAGTAATAGTTTTAAGAGCGCTTTATAGGGCGACTCAATGCCCTTGTATAACTGCCATATGCCGGCACTAATATATTCGCTAAAGGGAATGTTATTAGCAGATCCAAAATCGATATTAGCTAACTCATCAACATAGCGTTTTTTCAATAGGGTGTTGGTATAGGTGTTGTAATCAGCATCAAATGACTGCGGCACAAACCACCATAAAGGCGTTGAGCCGGCTACCAGCATAGCTGTGCGATAAAATTCGTCGAGCAATAAAAAATGCTGGGTGCGACCACAGTCCTCTTTGTCCATTGCTGCGCGGCGTTGGTGACGAAACGCTTCATCATGCATGACAAAAAAATGGACTTCCAAGCATAGCGTGGCAGCCCAGGCAGTAATAGAGTTGCATTTTTTTGTCAGCGCATCTAGTGCCTCCCCTTCGAGCTCTGTAGTTGGGCAGACCCAAATATCTAGATCGCTGCGATTGTTGTGTGCCAGACTGCCGCAGCTGCCCATCAGATAGATGGCGCTAATTGCCGCTTCTGCATGGGGGTCTCGTTGAAGAGAAAACGATTTTGCCAAGCTGCGTGCGGCCTTGATATGCTCGCGTGCAACTTTAAAGTTGCGAATGCCCGCGGGTGTCGCCGATGAATAATACCCTGGCAGCGCTGGATTATTGATATGGAAAAGCAGTGGCAATAAATCTAAAAATATACCTTGAGTAGGTAGCAGTCCTTCGCGCAGGCGCTCTGATCGAGTGTCATTGATGCTTAAGAAGCGAGTGCGTAGTTCGGTGAGATTAATTCGGTCGAGGCCCACCTGAATGTCCTGCTCGTCAATGGGCAAATGGCTCCGTTGCGAATCAGTGGCAGAATCTGGGTGGGTGGGGGTAAGCGGCATCCCTTGAGTATAGTCAGCGCAGTCTCTTATCGCTTGCTCGGAGAGCTATAATTTTGCCAAATATAGGCAAATAAAAGAGGGCTGGATGTAGCCAGCCCGTCTAGTTCATGCGGGTGCATTTAGATTGCTGCGCAGATACCAGTTGTTTTATCGGGTCGACAGATTTTGGCCAGCCTTGTTGGCGGCTTCAAGTACGCGCCTAGGTGCTGTGCCGCCCAGGTGATCGCGAGCGGCTACCGATCCGTCAAGCGTCAGCACGCCGAAAACATCGTCTTCGATTGAGGGGCACAGCGCTTGCAGCTCATGGAGACTGAGCTCGGGTAGGTCTATGTCACGTGCTACGCACTGGGCTACCGCTTGCCCCACAATGGCATGAGAATCGCGAAAAGCGATGCCTTTGCGTACTAAGTAATCAGCCAAATCAGTTGCTGTGGCAAAACCTTTCGCTGCTGCTGCACGCATATTGTCACGCTTAGCTACAATAGCCGGAACCATATCTGCGTAGGCATGCAGGCAGTCGAGCAGGGTATCGACTGAATCAAATAGGGGTTCTTTATCTTCTTGATTATCTTTGTTGTAGGCCAGCGGCTGCGATTTCATTAATGTCAGCAGCCCCATTAAGTGGCCATAGACACGTCCTGTTTTACCGCGCACTAATTCTGGCACATCGGGATTTTTCTTTTGCGGCATAATTGATGAGCCTGTGCAAAAGCGATCGGGCAACTCAATAAAGTCAAACTGACTCGAGGTCCACAGTATCATTTCTTCGGCAAAGCGTGAGAGATGCATCATGGTGATGCTGGCGCAGGCGCTAAATTCAATGGCAAAGTCGCGATCGCTAACAGAATCTAACGAATTGTTTGATGGGCGATCAAAGCCAAGTTTTTTGGCGGTTAGCTCTCGGTCTATAGGGAATGTTGTGCCCGCTAGAGCTGCTGCGCCTAATGGACATACGTTGAGTCGCGCTCGGCAGTCACATAGGCGGGTATAGTCACGCTCAAGCATTTCATTCCAGGCTAGTAAGTGATGTCCAAAAGTAACCGGTTGAGCGATTTGCAAGTGGGTGAAGCCCGGCATAATAGTAGCGGCTTCATTTTTGGCGAGTTCGATAATACCGGCTTGGAGCCTATGTAATTTCACATTAATTGCATCAATTGCATCACGCATGTAGAGCCTGATATCGGTTGCCACCTGGTCGTTACGGCTGCGTCCAGTGTGAAGTTTTTTGCCAACATCGCCAATTTTTTCTGTTAGGGCGGCCTCTATATTCATATGCACATCTTCGCGTGCTTGCAGCCAAATGAAATCGCCAGCTTCTATGTCAGACTTAATGGCAAGCAGCCCTGTGGTAATTTGCAAAGCCTCTTCATCAGTTAAGACATGGGTTGCGGCGAGCATTTCGGCATGCGCAATAGAGCCGTTAATGTCTTGGGCATAGAGTCGTTGGTCAAAACTGACAGAGGCATTAAAACGTTCTACAAATGCATCGGTGGGTTCTTGAAAGCGGCCACCCCATAGTGAGCCATTGGCTGGCGTGGATGAGGATGTTGGCAGGTCATTTTTTTTATTCATGAGGTGATTGAGTTGGTATCCAATGGGTGAGTTACAGCTATTTTACAGCCATAAGTATATCTGATTGAAAATGTGTGAACTACGGCGATAGTATCGTCGGCCAACAGATTACCGCCATTTCGTATTCTCGCTACACTTAAACCAGTCATCTTTAAAGATGACAAAGCAGCTGAGTCGAGATGGTGGATCAATTTACCGGTATTTGGCCTAATTTCCCACCGAACGATCAGTAGCCATGATCAATACTTGCTGAGCATAGAAGCCAGTTTTTTCCATATACCCAAGGTTTTAATAGTATCCTCACTACACTATGAGCTTGCCAATCGAACAGCCCCACCCACTGATACCCGATTTGTGCCGGCTGCCCGTTGTGTTATCCATACTGGCGGTCACTCAGCTATTGGTTATTATTTATGTGCTGAGTCTTGGCGCACTGGCGCAGTTCAATTGGGAGTTGTTATCGCTATTATCGCTATATAGCCAGTGGATAGGCATGTTGTCGCTTGCCGGGTTGTGCAACTTGCGCAATTTGATTAATCGTCTGGCAATGCCCCAGGCAATCTTGGCCAGCTTTGCGGTCATTTTGTTGGTTGTGATGGCCACAAATGGGTTGGCGCAGTGGATTTATTATGGGCTCAGTTGGGACGGATGGTCTGCCCAATGGTTATTCCGCGATGTGCTGATTATTGCCGTTATTGCAGCTATTGCCCTGCGCTATTTGTATATTCAGCAGCAATGGTTGCTGGAGCAAAGCGCCACCAATAGCGCCAAGTTAGATGCCTTGCATGCAAGAATACGCCCCCACTTTTTGTTTAACAGTATGAACACGATCGCCAGTTTAATTCGTTTTGCGCCAACCGAGGCCGAGAAGGCGGTTGAGGATTTAGCGGCACTCATGCGGGCTACTTTGTCGAGTCGCCAGTTGCTAGGCGATTGGCAGCAAGAGCTAGAGATTTGCCAGGCCTATGCGCGCATCGAGCAATTGCGTCTTGGCGAGCGTTTGCAACTGCGGTGGGAGGTTGCCGATGTTCCGAGTGAGCTGATGTTGCCACCATTGGTGCTGCAGCCGCTGCTTGAAAACGCAATTTACCACGGCGTTGAGAAGCTACCAAAAGGTGGCGTAGTGCGCGTGGCGGCGCACAGAAATCACGACGTAGTTATGTTTACCGTTACGAACCCGCTTGTTCCGCAAGAGCTGGTTGGCATGCATAAAAATAGTGAGTCGAGCCGGCAGGACGGCCAGCATAATGGCTTGGCGCTGGATAATATTCGCGCCCGCTTAGCGAGCTTGTTCCGCGATTCGGCTTCTGGGCGCAACGTGTCGAGCCTTGATTTAACCCAAAGCGAGCATGAATTTATTGCCACACTTTCGATCCCCCTCCACGTTCATTAAATGCGGTGACTATGACAACAACACAAGGCCCTGCTGAGGCCAATCACACAGCGAAGCTGGCTGCTAATGGTTAAATCGCGCGCACAACTGGCTCGGGTGCTAGTGGTCGATGATGAGCCTCCGGCTCGCTTGCGCCTGCAAGCTATGGTTGAAGATCTCGCTGGATATACCGTGATTGCGGTGGCTGGCAATGGCGACCAAGCATTACAAGCGTGTGAAGAACATACACCGGATATTGTTTTAATGGATATCCGGATGCCGGGTATTGATGGTTTACAGGCTGCGCGTGCGCTGACTTCGCTCGAGCGACCTCCAGCGGTAATTTTCTGCACGGCTTACGATGAACATGCGCTATCAGCCTTTGAAAGCAATGCCATTGATTACTTGCTCAAGCCTATCAAGCAAGATCATTTGGCGCGCGCTTTGGCCAGGGCCGGTGTCGTTAATCGCGTGCAGTTTGCCGCTTTACATAATACCGCGTTGGCATTGGGCGCCGCCGCATCGCGTAATTTAGCCGATGCTTTTTTGATGGTTAAAACATCACGCGGCGAAGAGCGGATCAAGCTAACGGATATTCGTGTGTTGATGGCCGATAGCAAATATGTCAGCGCTTATATAGAAGGGCGAGAAATCATTCTTGATCAAAGCTTGCGTAGCCTAGAGGCTGAGTACGCCGATTATTTTGTACGGGTGCATCGTAATGCTCTGGTGGCTATCCCTCATTTAATGGGTTTAGAGAAGGTGGTGGAGCCTCGCACTGCCACTGCCGTGTTGGCCACTGGCGCGGTGTCAAAAGCATCGCCGCAATGGCAGGTTCGACTGGCCGGGGTTGAAATCACGCCTTTGGTATCGCGGCGCCATGCCGCTGAAATCAGACGGGTCTTGCGTGCTAAATAAAGCCTGGGGTTGCAGCGCAGAGCGGTCAATCAATGCCGCTATCAACATTCATTCGTCGCATGCGCTTGGGGTGGGGCTACCCGATGATGGATCTCACTGACGGGTACGTGGCAAGTTTTTCCGCTCGGCTCACGACTTTTACACAGGCTTATTCTATGATGCGGCTTTTACCAGCAAGCGCTGCCGTAGCTGGATAAACTCATCGGTGCCTAGCTTACAGGAATGATCCAATAGTGACTGAACCCACCTACAAGACCTTAACCATCGCCACCCGCGAAAGTCCATTAGCGATGTGGCAGGCTGAATTTGTGCGCGATCGTTTAATTGAGCGCTGGCCCGATTTGCAGGTCGAGCTGCTAGGCATGACGACTAAGGGCGATCAAATCCTTGATTCACCGCTAGCCAAGGTTGGCGGCAAAGGTTTGTTTGTTAAAGAGCTGGAGGTGGCCTTGCTCGATGGCCGAGCTGATATTGCCGTCCACTCAACTAAAGATATGCCCGCAATGCTTCCCGATGGCTTGGAGCTGTTTATTTGTGGACCCAGGGCTGAGCCTCGTGATGCATTGGTTTTGCCAAGCTCAGAACCAACCCTGCCGAGCCGCGCCCTGCCCATGCAAGGAACCTGTATCGATCAGCTACCGTTGGGGGCGATTGTAGGAACCTCTAGTTTACGGCGCTTAAGTCAGCTAAAACATGCTCGGCCAGACCTTGATTGTCGCGACTTGCGTGGCAACGTCAATACTCGGCTGGCCAAGCTTGATGACGGGCAGTATGACGCCATTGTGTTGGCTGCTGCGGGCTTGCAGCGGCTGGGATTTGCTTCTCGCATCAGTGGCTTGTTTCCGGTGGAGTTGATGCTGCCAGCGGTGGCCCAGGGTGCATTATCCATTGAATATCGCGGCAATGACCCAGCAACGCAGGCCAAGTTTGCTTGCCTGCAAGACCGTTCGACCACGCTCTGCGTGCTTGCTGAGCGGGCACTTAATCGTCATTTACAAGGTGGCTGCCAAGTTCCGATAGCGGCATTTGCACAGCTATCATCTTCGCATTTGACTCTCGAGGGCCGAGTTGGCTCGGTTGATGGCAAGCGCTTACTATCTGCAAGTGGTATTACTGGCATCAATGTTGGCGGCGACGATTTGTCAGATCAGATAGAGCTGGCCGATGCGCTGGGTGTTTCGGTGGCCGAACAGCTCGTGGCGGCGGGTGCCAGTGAGCTGCTAGCAGAGGCCCGCGAGTGAGCCTTGCATTGGCCAGCGCGCGGCGTGTCTTGGTGACGCGCCCGAGCCTTCAGGCCAAGCCATTAGTCAAAGCAATTGAGGACGACGGCTGGACAGCGTTTGAGTTACCTATGTTGGAGATTGCTTGTCAGTCAGAGCCCCTTGAGCTGATACCGTTGGTTTCACTGCTGCATGATTTGACTCATATTGACCTGGCTATTTTTGTCAGCACTAATGCGGTGAGTTGTGCCGCATCGGTATTGGCCAACGCGAGCATACCGTGGCCGAGTCAGCTCAAGTGCATAGCGATCGGTCCAGCGACTACCGCAGCGATTGCAGAGCAGGGTTGGCCATTACTTGATGGGTCTGTTGCGACTTCAGGCGATGGCGCGCCGCCCCACGATAGTGAGGCTTTGCTGGAACGATTAGAGGACATGCCGTTGGCGGGGCGCCATATTTACTTGTTTAGCGGTATCGATGGCCGGCAATTAATCGAGCATGCCCTCGTGGCACGCGCTGCTAACGTGACTCGGGTTGAAACGTACCGTCGAGTGCGGCCGAGCTACAGTAAGACTGAGTTTTGCGCAAAAATCGACCAATTTTTAAGTCTGCCATCAGCATCCCCGTCACGCCCGCCTAATACCGAGCAGCACAGTGGGGCTGCGCTGATTGGGGCCGAACGGGTTATGCTGTTCGCCAGTGCTGAAACGGTTAACAATTTTTGTTGGTATGCTCAGCAAAGTGAGTGTCAGCCGGCGATACAAGATGTGCTCGCCATTGTGCCGACGGAGCGTGTCGCTCAGCAAGCGCGCCAGGCGGGTTTGCGCCAGGTGCACGTTGCTGGAAATGCTTCGCAAGATGCATTTTTACATGCGCTTAGGTCGTTGTAGTATTCAAGACGTTGTAAACTGTTAGTGGCCGCAGCGCCGCAATGAGTGCCGCAACCTTTATGCTTATAGATCTAGCGCATCGATGCGGCTTTATGTTGGCCTCCATGGCATGGAATCACCTCAACCTGAATGCGCCTAACTTATGACTAATAGTAAAGATGACCAGCCTTCCAGCCAAGACCCTGAGCCTATTCAAGGTGAGCACAGTGCTGGCGTTGAGGATCCAGAAGCCAATATTGCCAATGAGAGTCAAATTGTTGCGGAGAGTGATTCGTCCATCAGCACTCATGATAATAGCTTGCGGCAAAGTAAAGATGTTAGTTCTAGCGCAAGCAAGACCGGCGCTGGTCGCATACTGGCGAGCTTGGCGTTACTTTTTGGTTTGGCAGCAATCAGTTGTTCGGCCTATCTTGGTTGGATGTTGATGCAGCAGCAAGAGCGCGATCGCTCTTTGAGCATTATGGCTGAAACCAATTATGAGCACATTCAAACATTTCAACGCGCGTTAGATGACGCAAAAAATAGTCTTGCTGCCGAGCGTAATGCCCGCACTCAAGCTGAGAATAGACTGCAGCAGGCTTTGAGTGACGCTAATGCCGTTCTTGATGGGCATACACGCCGGTTATTATCATTAACGGCAACCACCACCGATGATTGGCGACTTGCCGAAGTTGAATATTTATTACGTTTGGCTAACCAGCGTATCCTCATTTCTAAAGATGCCCAAACGGCCTTAAATCTGTTGCAAGCTGCCGATCAAATAGTGCTGGAGCTTGGTAATCCCCAGCTGTTTACTCTGCGTGAAGCTATCGCTAATGACAGTGCAGCGATTGCTATGGTGGGTGAGCTTGATCTCGACGGTGTGTTTTTAAAATTAGCTGCGCAGGCTCGGCAGATTGATAAACTTCTACTGTTGCGGGTTCCAGAATTCACTTCGCAGCCGGCACCGCCTATCCATAATCTCGCTGGTGCGAGCGAGCTTGCCGCACCAGTAAGCTTGACGGAGTCTTGGCTTGCGCGGTTGCAGGAGATCGCTCAATCAACATGGGCTGAACTGAAAAGCTTGGTTGTGATTCAGCAACGCGGCTCAGATATTAAGCCGCTACTGCCACCCGAACAGCAATACTATTTACGCAACAACTTACGTCTTCTCATCAATCAAGCGCAGCTTGCCCTGCTCGACGGACGCGCGATACCTTATCGTGAGAGCCTAACTGAAGCCGTTAGCTTACTCGAAAATCATTTTCCGCTAGAGCAAGCGGCCAATCAGCAAATGGTCTCTGAGCTGGCTGCATTAGCTGCAGTGAAAGTAACTGCCGATTATCCTGATGTGAGTGATTCGTTAATAGCAATTAAGGCGGTTTTTGCCGAGCAGGATCAGCTTAATCAAGGCGCAGGCAAAGCACCATGAGAAGTCTCTTTGTGGTTTTTGTCGTGACATTGCTCGCTATGGTGGCGAGCTTTACCTTGCTTGAAAGTGGTGACGGTTATGTGTTGGTCGCACTGGCAGGTTATACAATCGAGATGCCGTTTTTGGTGGGTTTGTTGCTGGTGCTCGCACTGTGTGTTTGCTTTTATTTCACTATAGGCATGCTGCGGCTATTGTTGGATACTCGGCGCAGTGTAGTGGGTTGGGCAGTGCGGCAGCGGCAGCAAAAAGGGCTCAGCCGAACCACGCAAGGGCTGATCGCTTTTATTGAGGGGCGCTGGGATTTTTCCCGTCGTTCGCTGGCTAAAGCAGCCGACGATTCCTCGACCCCCCTCATTAATTATCTGTTTGCGGCAAGAGCAAGCTCGGCGTTAGGTGATACGAAAGCGGTCGACAATTTTTTAAAGCAAGCCGAACTTTCAACTCAAGGCGCGGATGTGGCGATTGGCCTCACGCAGGCCGAATTGCAAATACAGAGCTGTCAATATGAGCAGGCATTGGCTACTTTGTTGCGTGTAAAAAAGCGTGCCAGCAACCACTCAGTTGTTCTTAAATTGCTCGCGCGCGTTTATAGCGAGCTTAACGATTGGTCTAGTTTGATCGCTCTTTTGCCGAGTATATATCAGGCGCACGGCAAGGTGTTTAATGATGCTGAAGTCGCCGAGATCGAGCGCTTAGCTTGCCATGAGTTGCTTGCGTCGGCATGTAATAAAGGCGGTTATGAAGGTTTAACTAACGGTTGGAAGCAGCTGCCTTCGGCATTGAAAAAACGTGCGGTCATTGTTGCTGATTATGCAGGTCAGCTAATTAAGCTGGAGCACTTGGTCGAAGCTGAGGCGCTACTGCGCCATCAGTTGCATCGTGATTATGACTCAAGTCTTATTGAAATTTATGGCCGCGCCCTGGCCGAAAAGCCTGATAAGCAGTTAGCTTATGCTAGTAAATTGCTTACAACGCAAGCCAGCGATCCAGCCTTGTTAATAGCTTTGGCACGGATTTGTATGCGTTTAGATAGGCTCGATCAGGCGCAGGAATACCTGCTGCAAAGTCTTGCCTTGCAAAAGCAGGCTGTAACTTATGCCGAGCTTGCGAGTGTGTATGCGGTTAAAGGCGATTATCGTGCCAGCGCCGACGCCTATGCTTGCGGCGCGGCACTGCAAATTGGCGCTGATCGGCCATTATTATTGGCATCGGCATCGGCATAGAGTTTTTATTTATGCGTTTAATTGCTTGAGTGCCCACTGCACATGTTCATGCACTAACGGCGAAAAATTCAACCGCGCCTGCAAGGCTGCTGTGACTTTTTCGCAGCGCTGGCCGTTGCCCAGTCCAATCGCTAAATTTCGCAACCACCGCTCGTAGCCTATCCGTTTAATGGGTGAGCCTTGAGTGTTTCGGCTAAATGTTTCTTCATCCCACATAAATAAATCGACGAGCTCGGCACTGTCGAGTCCGTGACGAGGTTTGAAATCTTGTTCGTCGGTGGGTTTGGCGAATTTATTCCACGGGCAAATAAGTTGACAGTCATCGCAGCCAAATACTCGATTACCTATTGCTTTGCGAAATTGTTTAGGGATAGCGCCATTTAATTCGATAGTTAAATACGAAATACATTTGCGTGCATCCAACTCAAAGGGTCCTGCAAACGCTTGTGTGGGGCAAATGTCTAGGCAGGCTTTGCAGCTGCCGCAATGTTTTTCGGTGTGGGGTTGATCGACAGGTAGCTCTAATTCGGTAAACAGCTCGCCAAGAAAAAACCAAGAGCCAGCTTTGGGGTTGATCAGCATGGTGTTTTTGCCAATCCAGCCTAGGCCTGCTCGCTCGGCGCAAGCGCGCTCGAGCACAGGGGCGCTATCAACAAAGGGCCGTTGGCTTGCGGGCCCGGCGTGAGCGCTAATTTTGTCCGCTAGCATCGCTAGGCGTTTGCGCAGCGTTTTATGGTAGTCACGGCCAAGCGCGTAGCGAGAGATATAGGCGCGCGTAGGGTGGTCAAGAATTTTCACCGTGTCGACGTCGGGCGGCAAGTAGTCCATGCGTACTGCAATAATGCTGCGAGTTTTCGGGTGAAGCTCTAGCGGGTCCAGTCGTAAGGCGGCTCGGCTGCGCATGTAATCCATTTCACCATGGTAGCCATTATCCAACCACTGTTGATAATACTCGGCATGCCGCTCCGGTGATGGCCGGCATATACCAACTTGTTGAAAGCCCAGCTCTTTGCCCCAGTGCTTTATCAGCTCGGCAAGCTCGCTCATGCTGTCGGTTTGATCAGACATTGGCAAAAGGTGTTGTGGGTCGATAGATTGGCATTTCTTTCACACAAATAAACCGTGAGTTGAGTTGAGCATGGCTCGTATAATAGCGTTTTAACAGGCATTGTTTGTAACTAGTTGCACCAATAGCTCACGCAATGTAAAAAATTCAGCCAGCGCTTGGCTAAGTGGCGCACCTTGTAATGCAAGTTTGCCTGCGGCACTGTTTAAATTGACGGGCAATCGACCTTAAAGCGGAGGATTATAGTGGACGCATCAACCATCAATACCCCTCGCAATCGATTGCGTCGATGCTGCGCTGAGCGAGCAGCGACGGTGGCAGCCTTACCTGATGAGTTGTACACCGCTGCGCAGGTTCGTGTGTTAGACCGTCGAGCTATTGCCGCAGGGACTCCGGGTATTGTGTTAATGCGCCGAGCTGCCGCCGCGGTTTTGGCTGAATTACAGTGTCGCTGGCCGAGCTGTAAAAGTGTGTTGGTGTGCTGTGGCGGCGGTAATAATGGTGGTGACGGCTATTTATTTGCCCGTTTAGCGCATGAGCGAGGCATTGGCGTTACGGTGCTGGAGTTAGGTCAGTCGCTGGTCGGTGATGCGGCGACCGCGCGCCAGGCTTTGATTGCCGATGGTATTCAGCCGGTTGCACTGGCAGAGGTAGACTCGTTTGACTTTGCCAGCAGCGAGTTAATTGTCGATGCTTTGCTAGGCACGGGGCTCACCGGCGAGTTGCGTGCTGATTGCGCTGACGTTATTGCGCGCATGAACGCAGCTGCTGTGCCGATCATTTCCGTTGATCTGCCTTCCGGTCTGTGCAGTGATACGGGCAACGTGGTGGGTAGCGTGGCTATAGAGGCTGCGCTTACCATAAGCTTTATTGGTTTGAAGCGAGGCTTGCTGACCAGCGATGCGGCTTGTCATGTCGGCGAGCTGGTTTTTACTGCATTAGAGGTGGAGCATCGTGGTGGTGTCGATGCAGCAGCCAGCGTTTATCTGGCGAAGTTGGAGCAGCTTGCTGCAGCGCTGCCCGCGCGGCTGGGTAATCATTATAAAAACCGTTCAGGGCATCTGTTAGTTGTTGGCGGTGATTATGGCATGCCCGGCGCGCCACTTTTGGCGGCGCGTAATGCGTTGCGTTGCGGCGCAGGCTTGGTTAGTGTGGCTACGCGACCTGAACACGTGGCGGCTATTGTTGCAGCGCAACCTGAGCTGATGGCGCATGGCATTGAAAAAACAGCTGATTTGGATGCATTAATTGACCGTGCGAGCGCTGTGGTCATAGGGCCTGGGCTGGGTCAAAGTGCTTGGTCTGGGCAACTGCTACAACGTTGTAAAAATGATAAAACACCGCTTGTGATCGATGCCGATGCGCTTAACTTAGTGGCTCGCTACCCATCACTAATGCCAGTGGCTGACGCGGTTCTGACACCGCATGTTGGGGAGGCGCGGCGTTTGTTAGATTCATCCGAACCAATGCCGCTGCCTGAGCAGCTCACGGATCGCTTCATCGTGGCCGCTACTTTATTAGAGCGCTACCAAAAAACCATCGTCTTGAAGGGGCCGGGAACTATCGTGGCATCGCTGCATCGAACTTGCTTGTGCGGTTATGGTAATCAGGCTTTGGCTACCGCAGGTACGGGCGATGTATTGAGTGGTGTGATTGGTGCTTTGTTAGCTCAGGGTTTATCGACTGATGTGGCAGCCGAGTTGGGCGTGTGCTTGCATGGAGCGGCAGCTGATCAATGGGTTGCAAGTCATGGCAGTCGCGGTATGGTGGCGGGTGATTTAACTGCGCAGTTAACACTGTTACTGAATCGATTGATATGACGGGTGTGAGTGGAGACATATGATCGGGCAACAGTTAGAGCACATTATGCTTAACGAGCAGGCTACGATCGCATTTGGTCGGTGCATTTCTAACGCAATTGCTGAGGATGCGGCCACGCTTTATCTATGTGGTGATTTGGGTGCTGGCAAGACAACCTTGTGCCGCGGCATTGTGCAGGGCTTCGGTCATATCGGTGCAGTTAAAAGTCCCACCTATACCCTGGTAGAACCTTATACCATTGCGGGCCGATCCATTTATCACTTTGATTTATACCGCTTAACGGATGCCCAGGAGCTAGAATTTTTGGGTGTCGATGACTATTTTTCACAGCCTGCCGCCGTTTGTTTGTTTGAGTGGCCCGAGCGTGGCGAAGGTGTTGCGCCGGAACCGGACCTGACGCTGTCTTTGAGTGATTATTTTTCTGAGAATCAAAACGATAATGCCGGTGATGACGTGAGTTATGCATTTCCCGACGGTCGAAAAATTGTTTGTCAGGCTGACTCGCCGCGGGGCACAACTATTTTAAAAAAATTGAAGGTTCAAATGTGCCAATGATGGCCTATATCCAATATGTTCTTTTTGCGTTGCAGGCGCCCCTGCTCTTGTTTGGGTTGCTGTCTGGCGCGGCGCAGCCTGTCATGGCTGACAGTGCCGCTCGGCTTGAAGCAGTTCGTGTATGGCGCGCTCCTGATCATACGCGCGTAGTCTTCGAGCTGTCTGCGCCCATCACTCATAAAGTGTTTAGTTTGCCGAAGCCTGATCGTGTCGTTGTTGATTTGCGCAACGATGCGGGGCCGATTAATTTGCGAGGCTTTAGTTGGGGTGATGTTGATCTGCAGAATTCGCCAATCAAAAAAATTCGTGGTGCTGTCAAAGCCGGCGGCGGCTATCGTGTCGTTTTTGATATGCGCAGTAAAGTGAAGCCTAAAGCCTTTTCACTGGTAGCCAATAGCCAAATTAGCCATCGCGTGGTGATTGATCTCTATGATCCAGAATCAAAATCAAAGACCGAGTCAGTGGTCGTTAAAATGGCAGATCGTGAGCAGGGACAGCGCGATTTAATTATTGCAATTGATGCGGGGCACGGTGGTGAGGACCCTGGCGCGCTTGGGCCCAAGCGCGTACTTGAAAAGAATGTCGTGTTGGCTATCGCACGTGAAACAAAAAAATTATTTGATGCTCGGCAGGGATATCGCGCGGTACTCGTTCGTGATGGCGATTATTATGTGGGCTTGAGTAAGCGGCAAGCTATTGCCAGGCAGCATCGCGCTGATTTGTTTATTTCAATTCATGCTGATGCGTTTACCGATAAAAGAGTCAGCGGAAGCTCGGTGTATACCTTGTCAAAGAATGGTGCCTCTAGTACTTCAGCACGTTTTTTGGCGGATTCTGAAAATAAAGCTGACCGCATCGGTGGTGTTGATTTATCCGATAAAGATGATTTGCTTACCAGTGTTTTGCTGGATATGAGTATGCAGGCTACGCGCGATTCTAGTAAGCGAGTTGCACAGCATATTCTTGGTGGGCTTGGCGGGCTTGTAAAGCTGCATAAGAAAAACGTTGAGCATGCTGGCTTTGCTGTATTAAAGTCGCCCGACATTCCATCGGTTTTAATTGAAACGGGCTTTATATCAAACGCCAAAGAGGCGAAGCGACTTGCTTCTCGATCGCATCAAAGAAATTTGAGTCGAGCTATTGTTAATGGTGTGGTCGACTACTATGCAAAGTATGCCACTGAAGGGACCTGGGTCTATTGGCAGAAAAACAAACCGACCAAAAGCACAGACTACGCTAAACAAAATAGCTCAACCTACAAAATACAGCGCGGAGATACTTTGTCTGAAGTGGCGATGAAGAATTCTGTTTCCCTGGCAGAATTACGTCGCTACAACAAACTTAAAAATGACAAGATCCGCATTGGACAAGTTTTAAAAATTCCACCTCGCACCTGAACAATTTGGTTACTGGCACATGGCAAAAATACAAAAACTCGGTACGCGTTTGGCTAATCAAATTGCTGCTGGTGAGGTGGTAGACCGCCCGGCATCGGTGCTCAAAGAATTAATTGAAAATAGTCTTGATGCCAAAGCGTCAAAAATAGAAGTCGAGATCGATGCTGGCGGTACCAAGCGGGTGCTGGTGCGCGACAACGGTAATGGCATTGCGAGCGATGATATGGCGTTGGCGCTTGATTCGCATGCCACCAGCAAAATAGTTGAACTTGACGATCTTGATGCGGTGGCAACGCTGGGTTTTAGAGGCGAGGCGTTGGCCAGCATTAGTTCAGTGTCGCGCTTGCGGCTTATGAGCAATGCCACCGACATCGCCTCGCAAGCTTGGGAGGCGATATCTTCGGGGCGAGAAATGGATGTAGCGTTAAAGCCCGTTGCTCGGCCGCGAGGTACGACAGTAGAAGTGAAAGATTTGTTTTTTAATACGCCTGCGCGGCGTAAGTTTTTGCGTACTGAAAAAACCGAGTATAACCATTTGGAAGAGGTTTTTCGACGCAATGCGCTGGCAGCTTTTGACAGTGCTTTCGAACTCATTCATAACGGCAAGGCAATTTATGCTTTGCGCGCGTGCAGCGAGCGGCTGGATCAAGAGCAGCGTTTGGCTAAGTTGTTGGGTCAGCCATTTATTGACAGTGCGTTGCATCTAGTTATCGAGCGAGACGGTTATCAGTTACAGGGATGGATTGCGAAGCCTGAATTTTCACGCAGCCAAGCCGACATGCAGTATTTTTTTGTTAATGGCCGCGTGGTTAAAGATAAAATTATTGGTCATGCCGTGCGGCAGGCCTACCGAGATGTATTGTTTCATGGGCGGCAGCCGGCCTTCGTGCTTTATTTAACGTTAGACCCTGCCGACGTGGATGTGAACGTACACCCTGCCAAGCATGAAGTGCGGTTTCGCGACAGTCGCCGTGTGCATGATTTCATTTATCGCAACCTACATAAAACGCTGGCTGATGTTCGCCCCGAGAGTGTTCTTGATAATGCTCAACAAGGCGATGCTTCGTCGAGCATTGCAGGTGGCTGGCCAGTCAATAATGCAGCGGCAGGCTCTTATGCCCAGTCTGGTTTGAATTTAGGCGAAGCGGCTAATCCCGGTTATGCGCCTTTTAGGCAAGGGAGCGGCGGCTATAGTTCGGCTTCTGGCGATCGGCAGCACTCGGCATTACAGCGCCTGTTTAGTGGTTCTGATGCGAATGGCGGTCTGGATGATGTTGCTAGTGTTGATGGCGGTCTTGACGCCGAGCAAGTGCCACCGTTAGGTTATGCCTTGGCGCAATTAAAAGGCGTCTATATTTTGGCTGAAAATATTGAGGGGCTTATAGTCGTCGATATGCATGCGGCGCATGAGCGAATTATTTATGAGCGAATGAAAACTGCTCATCAAGAATCAACATTGCAGTCGCAACCGTTACTCGTGCCGCAGTCACTGCAAGTGAGCCGTAAAGAAGCTGATTGCGCGGAATTGCACGCCGATGTTTTTCATCGACTTGGCTTTGCTCTGCAGAGGATGGGTGATGAAAGTATTATTGTGCGTGAAATGCCGGTTATGTTGTCTGATGCCAATACCGAACAGTTGTTGCGTGATGTGATTGCAGATTTACTTGAACATGGTAGTAGCGAGCGTATTGCCAATAGCATGGATGATATTTTATCGACCATGGCTTGCCACGGGTCAGTGCGTGCTAATCGACGTTTGACCATTCCCGAAATGAATGCATTGTTACGCGACATGGAGGCAACGGAGCGAAGCGGGCAGTGCAATCATGGCCGCCCCACTTGGACCGCTATGAGTTTGGCTGAGCTCGATAAACTGTTTTTGCGTGGTCGCTGAGTGCGCTATTTTGAAAAATGCGAATTCATTGTTTATGCCGCGTACTAACGACCTCGACAAGCCGCCGGCGGTTTTTTTGTTGGGCCCAACGGCCAGCGGAAAAACAGACTTGGCTCTTAGCCTTGCTGAGCGAGCCTCTTTCGAAGTTGTTAGTGTCGATTCGGCGCTCGTGTATCGTGGTATGGATATAGGCACGGCCAAGCCCGATGCTGACTTTTTAAATCGGCTGCCGCACGCGCTTATCAATATACGTAACCCTGATGAAGGCTATTCAGCGGCTGATTTTAGACGCGATGCGCTGTCTGAGATGGCTGAGATAACGTCGCGGGGTAATATCCCGCTCTTGGTGGGTGGAACGATGCTGTATTTTAAGGCGCTGCTTGAGGGTTTGGCTGACTTACCGGCCACTCAAGAGGATGTGCGTCAGCGGGTGCTCGATGAGGCTGCGCAGATAGGTTGGCCGGCGATGCATGAAAAATTGCGACTGATTGATCCTGATATGGCTGCGCAGTTACATCCGAATCATTCCCAGCGTATACAGAGAGCGCTAGAAGTTTATTACGTGAGCGGCCAGCCGATGTCAGTGTTGCAGGCGCAGCAAGCGGTGAGCGAATTACCCTATAAAGTGGTGCAGCTAGGTCTGTGGCCTAGCGACCGAGCCCAATTACATCAGCGTATTGAATTGCGCTTTGATCAAATGTTGGCCGGGGGCTTTGTCGACGAGCTGGAGCATTTGCAAAGGCAGTATGTTCTCACTGAAACGATGCCATCGATGCGAGCAGTGGGCTATCGTCAGCTATGGCTTTATCTTGAGGGGCGTATTGATCGCGAGCAAATGCGCGCAAGTGGGATCGCTGCTACGCGTCAGTTGGCCAAGCGGCAGTTTACTTGGTTGAGGAAGTGGCCAGAGTTAAATAAGCTCGAAGTCGACTTCAATGAGGCAGGGGCATGTAATGGGATTGATGCCGCTAATTTGTCAAAAATTGACCGACTACTGCGTGAACTAGTTCGGTGAACGCGCTGTCTATGTGTATAATGATTACATCAGCATGCGAAATGACGAAGCTAGGTCTGCTGTTGTCATACTAGGTCCTCTTTTGTCATAGTCGTACGGCTGTATTTTTCCAGAGTTTTATGTTTTTGCTGCATCGTGTCTTAACCGCTGGCTATTTAAACTGGGCAGTGGTTGATGGCTGAGTGTAATAAGCATCAAATAAGTAGCCGGACTGTGTTGGTCCAGACGATTGTTGTCAAGGCAAACTGGGAGCAAACTATTGGTCCGGTGTTATTTCGGACAATTTCTTAAACCCCACTATTTTTGGGAGATCCACCATGTCCAAAGGACAAACGTTGCAGGACCCTTACCTGAACTTATTGCGCAAAGAGCGCGTCCCAGTTTCTATTTACTTGGTTAATGGAATAAAGCTCCAAGGGCAAATCGAGTCTTTTGATCAGTTTGTTATTTTATTAAAAAATACTGTTAGCCAGATGGTCTACAAGCATGCCGTTTCTACGGTAGTGCCAGGCCGCAATGTACGCCTGCCAATGCAGCATCCAGGTGACGAAGAAGAATCCGACGATAGCGAGTAAGCCCTCACTGAGCGATGGTTACTTGGCAGGCTAGTGCGAGCTGCGGTGCAAATACGTCTGCAGGTTGCTGCAGGTACCATTGATAAGGCAGGGTTTATGTTGACGATAAGACTTTTACCTCTCACGTGCGAGGTTGCCGTTGTTCTTTGATCGGCCAGAGGCCGGCGAGCGAGCGCTGCTGGTCCATTGCTCATTCACGGGTTCATTTAAGAGGCATTCTGCAGCCAAGCGCGCGGTGGCGAGCGGCTCAAATGATGAGTCTGGGCGCCTCGCCTCTGGTGACAGTTCCGTTGATGAATTTGTTGATCTTGTGCGCGCAGCAGGCATTAGCCCTATTTATCTAGAGAGTATGCAGCGCAAGGACCCGTCACCGCGACTATTGATTGGTTCGGGCAAGGTTGATGAGTTGGCTGAATTAGTTAAAGCCAATGATATTGATGTAGCGTTGTTTAATCACACGCTGAGTCCCTCGCAAGAGCGCAACTTGGAAAAAGAGCTCGAATGTAAAGTCATTGATCGCACAGGTCTTATTCTTGATATTTTTGCTCAGCGCGCACGCAGCCATATTGGCAAGTTGCAGGTTGAGCTGGCACAGCTGGAACACATATCTACCCGTTTAGTGCGCGGCTGGACTCACCTTGAGCGCCAGCAAGGCGGTATTGGCATCCGCGGCCCAGGCGAGTCTCAGCTTGAAACTGATCGACGTCTGCTGCAAGTGCGTATTACTGCTATAAAGCGTCGCTTGGCAAAGGTTAATGCTCAGCATGATCAAGGTCGTCGCGCTCGCTCTCGTGCTGAACTGCCGACAATTGCTTTGGTGGGTTATACCAATGCGGGCAAGTCAACATTATTTAATGCGGTAACTTCAGCCGGCGTACTGGTTAAAGACCAGTTATTTGCCACGCTCGATACCACCATGCGTTCGTTTGATCTGCCTTCATTTGGCAAAATTATTTTGGCCGATACGGTCGGCTTTGTGAGTGATTTACCGCACCAGCTAGTGGATGCCTTCAAGGCGACATTAGAAGAAGCTGCCCAAGCTGATTTACTGTTGCATGTTATCGATGCATCGGCAGCTGATATGCAGGGCCAAATTGATGCGGTAGAGGAGGTTTTGGCAGAGATTGGCGCGATGGACCTGCCGCGTATTCAGGTGATGAACAAAGTCGATTTATTGTCCGGAGCGGCGCCGCTTAACGAGGTTGTTGATGAATGGTCGGATGAGGATTTAAGACCGCGTAAGATTTGGTTGTCGGCGCATACCGGTGCGGGTATGTCAGAATTATTAACGCGTATTGCCGGTTCGCTTGACGCCAACATATGGCGTGGCACTTTACAGCTGGCTGCTGCGCAGGCGCGCTTACGTGCCAAATTGTATGCTGAGGGTGCTGTGCAGTCTGAGCAGATAGATGACGATGGCGGCTATGAATTAGTTATTTGCCACCGAGCCAGCGCCTTGCAGCGATTGCTCGAGGAGGCTGGAATCAGTTGGCCGCCCGGTAAATAGCTTTCACGAGGTTACGGCATTTGTTGCCGTGTTTTGTGAAGATTCAAGGGTGGTTATTCTAAATAACTGCCGGTGTTTTTGCTACAATCACCGGCATTGGGCACGCAGATGGCGTGTCGTGATTGAGCGCTGAGTGGCAAAAGTCATATTGTTGGTTGTGTCGCGTGATTTGGCGTCACTGGAAACCAACAGTTTTTAATTTTATTGTTTTAAATTGATTGAATCAATGTGGGGTAGCTGATGGCTCGTAATATACCGGTATTAAGCTCCGGTGATGATCGCGATGACGATCGACGTAAAGGAGATCCCTGGAGTAGTCCGGATCAGGGTCCACCCGATTTAGATGAGGCGCTGAATAAGATGCGCGATCAACTGCGGGGTATCTTTGGTGGTAAGCGCGGTGGCTCTGGCGGTGGCTCGGGTAAGTCTGGAGCGCCACAATTATCTGCGGGATTGGTTGGGCTGCTGATTGCGGTTCTTTTGGTCGTTTGGCTGTTCGCCGGTGTTTATCAGGTTGATGAAAAAGAGCGCGCCGTCATTTTGCGATTAGGTAAGTACCATGAAACTTTAGGGCCGGGCTTGCATTGGAACCCAGTTATTATTGATCAGCGCTTCACAGTCTTGGTTACCCAAGAGCAGGATTATTCTGCGCGTGGGTTAATGCTGACTGAAGATGAGAATATTGTCGAAGTGCCCATCTCGGTGCAATACAATATTCCTGATCCTAAAGCATTCGTACTCAATGTGCGCGATCCCATCACGAGCTTGCGCCATGCTACGGATAGCGCTTTGCGGCACGTGGTTGGTAGTACTAAGTCGAGCGCCGTTTTGTCTGAGGGACGCCAAGTCATGGCGCAAGAAACTAAAGTTCGCTTGCAGACCTACCTCGATTTGTATGAAACAGGCATTGCTATTACTACCGTTAACCTATTGAAGGCTGAGCCGCCCACGGCAGTTAAGTCGGCCTTTGATGATGTTATTGCGGCGAAGGAAGATAAAGAGCGCTTTGTTAATGAAGCGCAGGCTTACGCTAATGGAATCGTTCCTGAGGCTCGTGGTAAGTCGCAGCGAATCTTACAAGAAGCCGTTGGTTATCGCGATAGAGTCATTGCCGAGGCTATGGGTAATGCTGAGCGCTTTGAGCTACTTTATGCCGAGTACCGCAAGGCACCGGAGGTAACGCGAGAGCGTCTGTACTTAGATGCCATGGAAACCGTCATGAGTAATTCATCTAAGGTTTTGGTCGATATTGAAGGGGGCAATAACATGATGTATTTGCCTCTCGATAAATTGGTTTCACAAAGTGCCGCATCGAGTCGCGCGGCATCTGCAGAGCCTGATCTTGCCGGCAAAATTGCACGCGAAGTGCTCGATCAACTGCGGCGTGAACAGTCGCGAACTACCCGCTCGGAGGGTCGATAATGTCAAATAGACTACCCATGTTGGCGCTCATCATAGCGCTTATATTACTGGCTATTTCCAGTTCTGTTTATCGGATCATCGAAACTGAAACGGCTATTAAGTTGCGTTTTGGTGAATTGGTTGAGTCAGGAATCGAGCCTGGTTTGCACTTTAAGATCCCGTTCGCTGATGATATCCGTAAGGTTGATCGTCGTTTGCTAACTTTTGATGCAAAGCCTGCAAGCTTTTATACGCAAGAAGAAAAGCGGCTTGAAGTTGATTCCTATGTAAAATGGCGTGTGTACGATGTGGGCACTTACTACAAGTCCACGAGTGCCAATGAAGAGCAGGCTAAAGTGTTGCTTGCTAACAGGGTTAACGATAATTTGCGTAACGAAATCGGCAAGCGCACGCTGCATGAAGTTGTCTCGGGTGAACGTGATCAGATGATGGCTGATTTGACCAAGGGTCTCGATGAATCTACGCGTAAAGAGTTAGGGGTAGAGATTATCGATGTGCGGGTTAAGCGTATCGATATCCCGCAAGAAGTTCGTTCGGCGGTATTTGATCGGATGCGGACCAACCGAGAAAAAGAAGCCCGTCAATATCGCTCTGAGGGCTTGGAATTGGCTGAAAAAATCAGGGCAGACGCCGACCGCGAAAAGGTTGTGTTAGAGGCTGAAGCTTACCGCGAGGCTGAAGAAACGCGCGGTGCTGGCGATGCTAAGGGCGCGGCTATTTATGCTGATGCTTATAACAAAGATAGCGAGTTTTATGCATTTACGCGCCGTTTGAATGCCTATAAGACTTCTTTCTCGAACAAAGGTGATATTTTACTGGTCGATCCAGATAGTGATTTCTTCCGCTATTTGAACAATATTGATGGTAAATAGCGCCAACTAAGCAAACTTCTAAAGCCGGGCAGACTGCCCGGCTTTTTTACGTTTGATTAAAGGTGATTTGTGCGGCAGCATCCGGCCGCCAAGATAGGTAAACTAGCGAGAGTTGGACGCAGCCAGCTTTCATGACGAGAACGCTATGTTACAAGAATTGATTGTTGCCGCTTGTTTGGTCCTCGTGCTAGAGGGCATGCTGCCATTCCTTTCGCCACGACTCTGGCGTCAGACAATGCAAAGTTTACTTGCCCTTCAAGAGCGTCAGATCCGCATGGCCGGATTTGTTAGTATGCTCATTGGGGTAGGGTTACTGTACGTTTTAAACTAGTTTATATAGTCAGGTTGCAACATGACGAGCCAGGATCGATGGTTATTACCCGAAGGGGTTGATGAGTTATTGCCGCAGCAAGCCGCGGTAGCTGAGCAGGTGCGCCGTGATATTCTCGACTTATACAAGACGTGGGGATATCAATTGGTTGTGCCGCCGCTGGTGGAGTTTACCGATTCATTGTTGATCGGCATGGGCGATGATGTTGCTCATCAAAGTTTTCGCTTGACCGATCAGCTTAGCGGTAAGCCGATGGCAATACGAGCCGACATCACGCCCCAAACAGCCAGAATTGACGCGCATAGTATGCGTGCCACCGGCACTAATCGACTTTGTTATGCCGGTAGTGTTTTGCATACCCGCCCTAGTGCGCCGCTAGCATCACGCTGCCCGATGCAGGCTGGTGCAGAGCTCTATGGCGATGCAGGATTGGACGCCGACATCGAAATTATTTCACTCATGTTGGCTATGTTGCAGGCGGTGGATACTCGCTATGCCCGTGGCCCAGGCAACGGCGGCAAGGGGCTGCATCGGTTAACGCTCGATTTAGGTCATGTGGGTATTTATCGCACGGTACTTGCGGTCATAGATAGCCTGCAGCCTTCATTGCATGATGATGCCAAGGTGCTCATTGAAGATGCGTTGCAAAGAAAATCGGTGACTGAGTTGCGTGAGTTGGCGCCCAAGCTCATTACTGACAAGCAGCTAGTTGAAATTATTTGCCAGCTTCCGTTGTTGTGCGGCGACCGGCATGTGTTGGATGATGCGCGTAAATTATTGCAGGGTCTCGAGGCGCTCTATCAAAGCTCGGCTGCTGCAGGCATTGAAACTATCGACATCGCAAAAAAAATTACTGGTGCGCTTGACGAGCTAGCAGGGGTGGCTGATGTAATTGCGCTGCGCTTTCCTGAAGTGGGTATTTACTTCGACCTCACTGAGTTGCGCGGTTATGCCTATCACACAGGTTTGGTATTTGCAGCCTATGCCGACGGGCATGGCTCTGCACTAGCCAACGGTGGCCGTTATGATGATGTAGGGCAGGTATTTGGCGCAGCGCGACCGGCTACGGGTTTTAATACTGATGTAAAAACACTGATCAACTTTATATATGGTGACGAATCAGCTGGCCTTAGCCCAAGTGATGGCGAAAATGCTGATGGCGTCGTTGAAAAAATTCAGGCAATTGCAGCGCCAATTATTCATGACGCAGCATTGTGGGAAGAAGTACAGGCACTGCGTGCTCAGGGTAAAATAGTTGTGAATGTGCAGGCGCAGCAGCTCGACCATTACCAGCAGCGGCTGGTGTCTACCAGTGATGGTTGGGTCGTTCGATAATCAATTAAATGTAAGGGCAGTAAAGGTTGCATGAATAAAAATATCGTAGTTCTTGGCTCTCAATGGGGCGATGAAGGTAAAGGGAAGATTGTTGATTTACTCACGCAAAAAGCCGATGTGGTGGTGCGTTTTCAAGGTGGCCACAATGCAGGTCATACGCTGGTTATCAATGGTATAAAAACGGTATTGCATTTAATACCATCTGGTATTTTGCATGACGGAGTTATTTGTTTAATAGGCAATGGCGTGGTGCTGTCTCCCGAGGCGCTGTTATCTGAGATGGCTGGCTTGCAAGAGCAAGGCGTGCCGGTTGCCGATCGTTTGCAGTTGAGTGCGGCTTGCCCACTAATTCTTCCTTATCACGTTGCACTTGATCAGGCACGTGAGCTGGCTCGTGGTGCCGATAAAATTGGCACTACTGGTCGCGGCATAGGCCCTGCTTATGAAGACAAAGTTGCTAGGCGCGCTTTGCGTCTGGGTGACTTAACAAACCCGGTGGCGTTTAAAAATAAATTGGTTGAAGTACTCGATTATCATAATTTTGTGCTAACTAATTATTACAAGGTTGAGGCGGTCGATGTAGAAAAAACTTTTGATGATGTGATGCTCATGGCAGAGAAAATGTTGCCAATGATGACCGATGTGACTGAAGCTTTGCATGGCTATCGCGAGGCTGGAAAATCTATTTTGTTTGAAGGTGCTCAGGGCTCGCTGCTTGATATCGATCATGGCACTTACCCATTTGTGACATCTTCTAATACAACAGCTGGGGGTGCGGCTACCGGTACAGGCGTTGGCCCGCTGCATCTTGATTATATTCTTGGCATTACCAAGGCCTATACCACGCGCGTAGGCTCTGGACCTTTCCCCACCGAATTGTCTGATGATGTGGGGGCCCATTTGGCTGAAAAAGGCAATGAGTTTGGCGCCACTACGGGCCGTGCACGACGCTGCGGATGGTTTGATGCGGTGGCTGTGCGCCGAGCCGTACAGTTAAATAGTTTATCCGGTATTTGTCTGACCAAACTCGATGTTTTGGATGGGCTAGAAACGATTAAAGTGTGCACCGGCTATCATGACGCTGAGGGCAACACTTTGAGTTTAAATACCGATAGTGCTCACTTCGCCCAATTAGTTCCAGTCTATAAAGAAGTGCCGGGCTGGCAGGAAACAACTTTTGGTGCCAAAACCGTAGCCGATTTACCTGCTGCGGCACGTGATTACATTGCTCTTATTGAGCAAGTGGTTGGAACAAGTATCGATATTGTTTCTACTGGCCCTGATCGCAGTGAAACAATTATCCTGAATGATTTATTGGCCGCTGCTATTTAATTTTTATAAGCAGTGCGCTGGTTTTTTGGCAAGGCGTTTCAGAATGTAAAGTAGCCCTATTTTTGCGGAGTTGGCAGCGTTACCAGCTAGCTGGATCAACGCCGTAGTAGTCTTGCAATTGCTTATACAGCTCGGGTAGGCGCGCGGCCATGGCGGGCCCTTTCTCAAAAAACGATTCTGTGGCTACAGCAAAGAATTCTGGCGGCGACACTGCGCCGTATTCGTCAATCACTTTATTCTTTTTGCGGTCTACGCGGCTTAAAAACGCTTCATATTCTTTGTTCAATACTTCAACCCAGCTGGCATACTGCTCGCGGTTGCGCAGTATGGGCATGCCATTGGTGGTGAGGTTTTCTTCATCCAGCTTGTGTGCAAATTCATGCAGTACAACATTATGTCCATCCTCGCCATCGAGTGAGCCGCGCATCACATCACTCCAAGATAAGACAATAGGGCCGCCGTGCCATGACTCGCCCGCCCGAACGCTGTTTTTGCTGACCGTGACGCCGCTCTCGATTGAAACCTGCTTAGCAACATAGGTGTCTGGGTAGATGAGGACCGTTTTAAATCCAGGAAAAATCGCATCATTACGATGTATGACTAGTAAGCAAGCGTTGGCTGCGACAATCAGTTTTATCTCATCAGTGATGACTTGTCCGTTGCGCCCAATCAATTGTTTATCGGCTAAAAAATAATTGATATGTCCATGTAGTTTGTCTCGTAGTGCGGCTGGGAGGCGTGAGTACAGCGCAACATGTTGCTCGAGAATGGCTTGCCAATTTGCGTTAAAGGGGCTGGCATATAGATGCGCGCGCCGTCGTTGCAGCCATACTTTGCGCAACTGTCGCCACAGTACATAGCCGATCAAGGCGACGGCAACCATTACACTATAAACAGCTAGGGACATGGGCTTGCTACCTATTATTGTTGCACGTAAAAAACTGCTTAAATATTAATAGATTGAGTGCTTAATCGAAGGTGATCACCTGTCTAACGGCTTTACCTTGTGCCATTTGATCAAAGCCTTCATTGATATCTTCAAATTTGAGGCGACCAGTTAACAATTTGTCGACTGCTAGCTTACCTTGCCGGAACATCGAAATGTATCGCGGCAGATCGCGCACCGGCACGCTCGTTCCTATATAGCTACCTTTGATGGTGCGCTCTTCGGCCACTAATCGAGTTGGCGCTAGCGCCATAGTTTTGTCAGGATGAGGTAGGCCTGCAGTAACCGTCGTGCCGCCGCGCCGAGTGATATTGTAGGCCGTTTCAAATGCCGGAATGGCTCCGGCTAATTCAAACGCATAATTAAGGCCGCCCTGCGTGGCCTCACGAATTTCGGCCACGCAGTCGGGCGACCTAGCGTTGTAACAATCGGTTGCGCCCAGTTTTTTGGCCAGGGCTAATTTAGTATCGTCTAGGTCGACAGCAACAATGCGACTAGCACCGGCCATTTTGGCGCCTAGTAAAGATGCCAAGCCCACGCCGCCCAAGCCAACCACCGCCACCGTGGAACCGGGCTCTATTTTAGCTGTATTAACTACAGCGCCCACACCCGTGAGCACTGCGCAGCCAAATAAGGCTGCTTGATCTAGGGGTAAGTCTTTATCAATTTTAATCAGAGAGTTGCGCGATACGGTGGCATATTCTGCAAATGCTGAAACACCCAGGTGATGGTGTAGGCTTTGTTGATTGCGTAATAGGCGGCGCTCGCCAGAAATCAGTGTGCCTGCGGTGTTGGCTTCTGCGCCTGGCTCGCATAGTGCCGGTCGGCCTTCACAGCACGGCAAGCAGTGGCCGCAGCTAGGTACAAAAACCATAACGACGTGATCGCCCACTTGCAAGTCATTCACATACGGCCCGAGGGCTTCTACGATGCCGGAGGCTTCATGGCCAAGCACCATGGGCGTTGGGCGTGCCCTGTTGCCATCAATAACCGAAAGATCTGAGTGACAAAGGCCGGCCGCTGCGATTTTGACTAGCACTTCACCCGCTGCGGGAGGCTGCAATTCGATTTCTTCAATGCGCAGTGGTTTGGAATCAATGTAGGGTGCTTGGGCGCCTATTTCATTGAGTATGGCTGCTTTTATTTTCATAGATGTTATTTCCGAAACGATGGATGCTTTTGCAAAGATAATTTGTCAGGCTTACGAGTGGTGAAGAGAGTTAATGCTATGAATTTTGATTGACGCCCCAGTTTTTAACCGCCAATTCTTGCTCTAAAAAATTTTGTCGCAAAAACACCACTGATACAGCGCATTTAAACAAACTAAGCGCATAAATTTGGCTATGCTCCGCTGCCCTCGAAGTAGCTCGTTTGCAAGTTTACCAGTTATTTGAGTAAAGCGGTTGCCGCCTTGGGCTGCGATGCGAATCAGGTTGCGCTTTTTATCGGCATAATGAGCGCCACTTCTGACGAACGGGCTTCGGATATTTCTGTATTTATTTAGATTCTGACAAAATAGAAGTTATGTGAGCCAGTAAGTGTTGAATAAAGGAATTGTAATGAGCCAAGACCGTATTGCCACGCAAATTTTTGCGGGTCAAAAACCGGGAACGTCAGGACTAAGAAAAAAAGTTACTGAGTTTCAACAGCCTGGTTATTTGGAGAATTTTGTCCAATCTATTTTTAATACCATCGCTCCGTGCCACGGTAAAACTTTGGTGCTTGGCGGTGACGGTCGGTTTTATAATCGTACGGCCATTCAAACTATTAGCCGTATGGCTGCTGCAAACGGCTTTTCCCGTTTGTTGATCGGGCAGGGTGGGATTTTGTCGACGCCAGCTGCCTCATGCATTATTCGAAAGCATAAAACCTGTGGCGGCATTATCTTGTCGGCGAGTCACAATCCTGCCGGTCCAGAGGGTGATTTTGGTATTAAGTTTAATGCCGCAAACGGCGGCCCTGCGAGTGAGCAGCTAACGGATGCCATCTACGACCAAACCCAGACGCTCGCCAGCTATTACACGGTCGCAACGCCGGATATAGACTTAGATCATCTCGATTCGTTTCTAATTAATGATATGCAGGTGGAAATTATCGACCCCGTGGCTGACTATGCCGATTTAATGGAGTCGCTATTTGATTTTGATGCCATTGGCGCATTGCTCACTAATGGCACGTTCCGCATGCGTTTTGATGCGATGCATGCTGTGACCGGTCCGTATGCTTTGGATATTTTTGAGCGTCGTTTGGGTGCGCCTAATGGTACCGTTATGAACGGTGTGCCATTGGCAGATTTTGGTGGCTGTCATCCAGATCCAAACCAAAAGCATGCAGCTGATTTGATTGCCTTGTTGAGCGGTGATAATTCGTTAGATTTTGGAGCCGCTTCTGATGGCGACGGCGATCGAAACTTGGTGCATGGTAAAAACTTTTATCTCAACCCCTGCGATAGTTTAGCTATTTTGGCTGCAAATGCTGAATTGGTCCCTGGCTATTGTAAAGGTATTGCGGGTATCGCACGATCAATGCCAACGAGCCGTGCAGCAGACCGAGTGGCGCGCCATTTAGATATTAACTTTTTTGAAACGCCTACTGGCTGGAAGTTTTTTGGTAACTTGCTTGATGCAGCTAAGATTACGTTTTGTGGTGAGGAGAGTTTTGGCACCGGCTCTGATCATGTGCGCGAAAAAGACGGTTTGTGGGCGGTTTTGTTCTGGCTCAACATAATGGCAGTAAGAGATGAGCCTCTTTGTGATATCGTTAGGAAGCATTGGCGGGCGTATGGTCGCGATTATTTTACACGGCATGACTACGAAGGTGTAGATAGCGATGGCGCGCAAAGCATGATGGCTGATTTGCGCGAGCAGCTGCCGCACTTTGCCGGACGGGAGTTGGGTGGCTTGGTTGTTGAGTCGGCTGACGATTTTCACTATAGCGACCCTGTCGATGGCAGTGAGGCTAGCCATCAAGGGGTTCGCCTATTTTTGAATAATGGTGGTCGCATTGTGCTGCGGCTCTCTGGCACTGGCACCCAAGGGGCAACATTGCGTGCTTATTATGATTGTTATCAGGACGATCCGAGTTTGCTGGAGCTTTCTCCGCAAAAAGCACTGGCAGACTTAATCGAAGTAGGCAATCAGGTGGCCCGTATTGCGTATGTCACCGGGCGTAGCAAGCCCGATGTGGTGACCTAGTGTGCGTGGTGTAAATGAAAAGGTTTCAGCCACGTTTTGATACAGAGTAAGTGAGCATTTTTTTCGCTGAGCCGTTAAAATTGAAAGAAAAGCGATGTAATGCGTGATGTTTGCAAGAGTGAGTATGGCTGTTGATTCATGCGCCCATTGTTAAAAACGCAGACATTATTGGATGCAAGTGCATCGAACCGCTATTGCGTCCTAAAAATGCGATAGAGGGCACTCAGGCGTCACCGCTTTTGATCATCACAATAGAGTAGAATTGCCATCCTCAAATGGGAGTGCCTTCGAGGAAA
>Ga0075469_10000102_pt1 | contig 31466 bp, 35 predicted proteins | sample DEB08_DNA_13_FD_77577 | JGI IMG/M metagenome (GOLD analysis project Ga0075469, IMG submission 77577) | Aqueous microbial communities from the Delaware River and Bay under freshwater to marine salinity gradient to study organic matter... | ecosystem: Environmental > Aquatic > Marine > Coastal ...
AAATACATACCTAGAACTCCATGTGGTAGTAGTTGTCCATCAGGGCTTCTTCTGCCCTGGCTTCCAACAGGTGATCGATGTCCAACATCCGTGAGGGGTTGAGTTGCTTCCTCTGCTCAACGACGCGGTTACGTTCATTGGCACAAGAGACACAGTGACCTGACACCCAACGCAGACCAGTGTGGCCATGCTTACAAGGGACTTGGGATACGAAGCGTGTACACCCTGTTGCCACGGCTTCTTTGCGGGTGCTTGCTACATACCCACAAGTGGGATTTATTAGGCTTGGTTTGATCATGGTGACTATCTCCTATGGGATTAGTTAATGGCACAAAAGCCACCACACGGGCGGATGCCCGGGAGAATCTGCCATCCCATGCCCAATGAAGTTGATTGTGGTTGGATAAAAAAAGGTGCCATCCCCGAAGGGATGGACTTGGTGTAGGGTGAGGTCTAGCCCTCGTCAGGAACCAGTGAAAGGCCCAGATCCAGCTCGCGCTTCTCCTGATTGGCCAACTGGAAGTCGAACGAGATCAGGCTGCCGATGTGGGCATCCAGCTTCGCTTTCGCAGTGATAGGATCACCGCTCTTTGCTGCAGCCTGGTACGCTTCAACGATCTGCTTGTGATCCTTACGGCCAAGGCGCAAGCGGATCGCTTCGATCTTGGAGCTACCATCACCACTGGGCAGTGAGATGTTGCCGTATGCCACTACCTCACCGTCTTTGTGCTTGTAGCCAGCTTTGGCAGGCGCAGTAGGTTCGGTGCTGAAGATGTCTAAATCTAAGTTATTAGCCATGATGTGAATTCCTTCTATAGAAGTGGCAAGCGCAGGGATTCCTGTCTTTAACCACATCACGGGCGGATGCCCGTCTGGTATGAAGGATATTAGTTACTGCTTACCTGATCAGTGGGGAGAACCCTACTTATGGTGAACTGTGTGGGACGCAGCGAGGGCAAACCAGTCAGGGTGAGCCATTAGGAACGGCATGATACCCAGCTCTTGCAGATAGCCCTGCAGGTTGTAGTGGGTACTGTCCGCTGGCTCCATCTGATTTCGGATGCGGGTTAGACGCTTCTCAATGGCCTTCACAGACACATTGAAGTTAGACGCAATGATCTTACGGGGCCAGCAGTACAGATACTGGTGGAGCACACAGAGGTCTCTGCGGCTGAGCTGTGTACCATTGGGGAGTAGGAGCTGCTCGGTGTCATGGTTTAGTAAGGAAGGCCAGCCGCTGTAATTGGCAGCAAGCTCTATCGAACTGAAGATACCTTGGAAACCACCAACTGCTAGTGGGTGTTTATAGACGGTGGTCTGGGCGAATACATTGGCGGATAGATCTACGATGATTGCGGTGGAGTTGCTTGCTTTCTGGTGTGCGACTACCCAGTTGTCTTCATCGTTGACTGAGGCAGCGAAGGCAGGCCCGGTCTGTGATAGATCCTCTTCTCTCCAGCGCATATCAGGGTGATATTCCGTCAGGCCTACGATGTTGGCGGTGACCGGACACATCGTGAGGAAGTAGAGGTCGTCGTCTTTAGTGAAACTACCGGTTTGCATACTTGTACCATTTGGGTCAGTGCGGCGCAGTATGGACTTATAGTTAGTGATAGCAAGTGCCTTGAGTCAACTACGGAGGAAAAAAGAGCGAAGTAGGGAAATCCCTACCTGCTCTTAATTCCTAGCTACGACGTGCAGCTTCCTCCCACTGGGCTACTTCCTTGTGGTACGCAGCAACAGACTGTTGCAGAGCATGTCGCTCGGCTTCAGTCCACTGCACCCGACGGTTGGACAGACAGGCTGCGGTGCTGCGGTGTTCCAGCACTGAGCCTACGAGGCACAGTACTGTCAGCAGGATAGGCCCATAGCTGAGCAGGGAGCCGAAGCCCATGTCGTTACGGTTGGTCCAGATGAGGTTGAACAGTTCTAGAAGTTCCATGATTCTCGTTCTCCACAGTGGCGGGTATACACGATTAAGTCCGTGTCGGTGATGGTGTTGACCCACAGAGCCTCACACTGATCGTGTGATAGCTCATGCAGGGCATACGTTGGGTCTTCTTGACGCGTGAGCCCAAGCCAGAAGGCTAGGACTGTGGTCATACATAGGAACATGGTGGTCTTAGTCATGATGGTTCTCCTTACTGGGTGAATTCCCGTTGGTCGAGATCAGGTGTGGCTTGTGCCTCCCAGATCTCCTCGTTATCGCAAGTGAAACCAGTGACCTTGTCTTGGGTCTCGTCGGTAACACCCATGGTTGGATACAGCTCCGCAAGTCCCCAATGCTCTACGCAATAGAACACTGGGTATTGGTCAGGGTGTGAGAAGGTGCCGATGGTTTGGTTGAACTCATCAGCGAGGGCACAGGCTTCCGCGAACGTGACGTACCTGGTGGCAGCGTGACGCTCCTCCCACCACAGTTCGACCTGCATATCAGACTTCTCCTCCCGCAGTTCTGCGAGGTGTTCACGGTCAGACTGGTCTGAGGGTGTTTCACAGCCAGCTTCGATACATGCGCTTTCGTAATCCATGATGGTGCTCCTTAGTGGTAGATACAGGGGTCTTCAGGGTGATAGTGGAGTCCACAGACATCGCAGTAGACTTGGGCTTCGTCGTAGGCACAGTGCCGCAGTGAGACCAGAGACAGGAAGTCATCATCGGTCTCTATGATGAACTTGATGCCAGGGTCGAGACCCTCAATGAAACAGAGGGCTTCCCCGTACTTGGCATCACCATCGAAGGAAGTCTTCGCAGACTCGGTATGAATGGATACAGTTCTCATTAGTGATCTCCTAGAGTGTCGTTAAGGTGGACGGTGAATGCAGCAGACTGAATCCAGCGTGCTGCGTCATTGCAGGAATTGATCAATACACGACGCTGAAGTGCGGTGTGCTTGACACTGAGTGCGTGAGTCCGATAGCCATACAGAGACTGAACGGCTTGCTGTTCGGTAGTGGCATTACGGAGCAATGCCCAAAGACGCTTCTTATGTATGCACATGGTGAGGCTCCAGATTGAGGGATTGGACACAGGGATTTCTCCTAATGAAGGGATGAGGTTTATACAGAGACATACCCAAGTAATCGGTAGGGATTAGCCTACTTTCCTTGCAATGTCGTCACGCCCTACGGGCTAACTCCATGCAAGGGAAAGGGGACTGCGTCCTACATATCGGGTATGTATCGGAATGAGGGTGGTAATACGGAGAGATGTAGGTGACTGTAGTAAATGTATATACGTAGCTAAATGCTACATATCACACTCCATACTCCACCCCTTGTGCGGATGCACACATACGGTCTTACATAAGAGGACTATCTAAGGGAATGGGGTGTGTATGTGTGTATGGGTGTGTAAAAAAGGGGATGCCTACCCGAAGGTAGGACTTGGTGTTTACTTGGACATAGCCTGTTCGAGGGCTACCATCTGCTGGACTTCCATGCGCTTGCCGAAGATCTCGGCGCTACGCTCGGTGGTCTTAGCTACTACGTTGGCGGCCTTGATGCCGGACTCAACGGTGTCGAGTGCATACCAACTGGATGACCAGATCTTAGCGATCATGGACCAGAAGCCACGGTCTATGTTGTCTTCTTGCTCGGTGATTGTATTCATGATGATGTCCCTCCGGAGGACGTAGTAGGACTCGAAGTGAGCCACACCGTGGGCGGATGCCCATGCTTGTGAGGGTAGGCAGAGTGAGGGGGGGGGTACTTGGGTTTTGACTGTAAAGACAGTCAGTACTGAAACGGTACCTAGATTCGATTTTTTCTGAAAACCTGCCATGTCTAAAAAATTATATTATTTAACTATATGGAAACCCTATGTCGAAGCTGTGTACCTATAGCTATACTTTAGTTTATTGTGTTGTGCGGGTCTTAGTGTAACGTGTAGCGATACACTACAGGCAGTTACCGATAGTGTACGACCCTACATATCCTCACGTCTTGCCTTGGCTAGTTTCTGTTCTAAGCGGTTAACCCTAACTCGGAGTTCCTGGTTCTCCTGGTGTAGTCCCTCCATGGTGACAGCGTCTGCTGCCATGATTTCTTGGAGGTTCTCTATTGTTTGGGGGACGGTCTGTCCCTTCGGTGTCTTAATCATTTCTGTATCCCCAGCAAGTCTAAGTTGGCACCCGTACCGTTACAGTGGGGACACACATAATCTTTAAGTTTATGGCCATGGCACGCTAAGCAATCCCCCTTCTTAACGGAGGGTTTACGGAACGTGGAATAGTCTGGTTGGTTCTTCTTCATACTGGTTTCTCCTAATGATCTAATATCTGCCCCAGGGTGTAGGGGCGTATGCTGTAGTGCTTGGACCAGTGCTGCTGTTCTACCCATTGCCGGGCCTTGGGTTCTGAGGTGGTGGCGTAGATGAACTTGCCTGCCCAGAAAACCATGGTTAATTGGTTAGTAGGTTGTATCTCATCATCGCCGCTCCCGCCTTGGCTCTCGCTGCGCTGCGCCCGTCGGTTCGCTGTCATGAGTGACGGGGTCTGGTGAATAAGCCTATTACCCACAGGGTGATGAAGGCTGAGATCGACGCGTAGCAGGCGAAGCCAAGCGGAGCGGGGAGATCGAGGCCGGCCAGCGCATAGAATGACAACAACCCCATCAATAAGACGATCCCCGTGAGGGCTATTTCTAATGGTTTCATGTATTGCTCCGTGAGCGTGTGACTTCTGACTTGCCAAGGAAGTATCTGAAGACATAATCCCCGTTGGGTGCGCGGGCTTTGTCCATATAGACCCAGCCGGCCTTGATGAGCTTGCGCCTCCAGCGTTTGGCGGTGTGGATATTCCACCCGAAGTACTCGGCGGCGTTCTCATCGGTGATTTCGACGTTCTCTACGGACGCCATACGGAGGTAATACTCAAATAGCACCAGGCCATGGACCCCGGTATCCTCTATGAGGTCGATTCGTTCCTGTGCTTTGAGTGAATACTTCATGTGGAAGGGTTCTCGGCTCTTTTCGCGTATGTATTTACAGTAATTAGGCATGGTGTAGCACCTTTGCTCCTCTAGGGTGTTCGAATATAGCACACATGCCCAATATCTTACAACTGGGGTGGCACATCTGCTGCACTTGGTTTCGCTAAGTCTTTGATTCTTATAGGAATTATATGGGAGATCCCTATCTAAGATATATAGGGGGAGTAAATCTGCTATATCGCTATTTTGGTATACATAATCATACTGGTTTCCCAGTTATACCAGTATTACCAGTTTCCCGGGGATAGGGGCAGAAAGTTCAGAAAACGCCGACGGATATCCCGATACTCCCTTTTTAACGAAGGCAGGTGGAGAAGATGGGTTGGATATTCGCGTTTTATGGTTTGGTACTGGTTCTGGCGGTTTGGCAGGAAAACCAGGATTCTGGAAATGATCAACGTATTGATTGATCGGGTTATTGAGAGGGAGGGTGGCTATGTGAACCACCCTGCTGATCGTGGTGGGCCAACGAACATGGGAGTGACCATGCGTACCTTGGCCGCCTGGCGCCGGGATGAATCCACGGATGCCCGGGATGTGAAGAACCTGGAGCTGGAAGAGGTCAGGGCTATCTATCTGACCAACTACTGGAATAAGCCGGGTTTCCACAGGCTGGAGAGATCGGTGGTTATGGAGGATATGGTGTTTGATTCAAGTATCCACCATGGCCCCAAGCAAACCGTCAAGTTCCTACAGCAGGCAGTGAACGCTGAGGTGGATGGTTTACTCGGTCCCCAGACTCTCGCCTTACTAGACACACTCCCCAGTGTTGAGCTGGCTGCAGCCTTCATGGGCCAGCGGGTGACGTTCCTGGGGAAGATCATTAGTGGCGACAAGTCACAGCACGTATTTGCACATGGGTGGTTTCGTCGGATGCAGTCGTTCATCCGCACTATCCCCATGGCATAGGAGAGAACTATGATTTTGGATTGGATCGTCGATTTCATTAACTGGATGGCGAACTCCTCCTAACCGATCCCCTACCTGGGACCGTTAGCCCCCTCCGGCAGGAATGCCACGGGAAGGAGGGGGCATTTTTATGTCGAAAGTTCAGAAAGACGTATTCCAACTACATATAGTCTCCTCTGGCAGCCATGCCTTAATCGAATAACTGGAGAGAACTATGTCAGAGACATATACAGAAACATCGAACGAACTGAACGACGCATCCAATGACCGTGCTATTAACAGTGAGCGTGACCGCGATACGGTTGCACTGACCACTGATACCAGCCAGGACGTTGATACCCAAGAGCTGATCCGCTCTAGCAATGCCTCTTTCGCTGCTCAGATCCGTGCTGAAGACCTGGCCGATCGCGTACAAGCGCGTCGTCACCTGGAAGCCTCTTTTGATTCACGTCAGCGTCTGCAAATGCAACTGGATGCTCAATCTGTCCGTGATGCACGTAATGCCGGCACCCTCACTGAGCAGCTCAATGCCCAGTCTGTACGCCACACCGATCATACCCTGATCGATCTGCACACCGCTGTAGAGAATGGCGCGAAAGTAGCCTAACCCAACCCCGCCCTCACAAGGGGGCGGCACCCCACACCAGGAGTAAGTGAATATGAGAGAAGAAGCATGTACGTTAATCACGACGATTGAATCCAAGGTCGGCGACAAGCTGAAGCAGTCCGTCGTCGTAACTGAGTATTCTGACACCGTAGAAGAACATGCGGTTAAGAATTTCGAAGTTGTTGGCGGGGTTACTGGCGCAATGACTGATCTTGCGGAAGCTGCTGGCCTCCCGACTTCTATCGAAGCCATCAAAGGGTTGATCAGAGGACTGTAATCCTCAGCACACTGGCCTGCCCTACGGGGTGGGCATTTTTATCAGCATTTAATTTTGGGTCTCCATACACTACCCACCTTGCACACACAAAATGGGTAGAACAATGGCAACAGTCAAGATAGAAATTACAGGCAGTGATGGTTGGGTCGCAGCAGTTGTTAGTAGCGCCGAGCAGGTAATCGTAGAGAATCAGTCTACATACCCAATATCTATGGCTTACGGGGATTCGCTTCCGGCTGCCAGCTCACCGGGGCACATACTCCAACCAGGAGCAATCTCTCTGCGCCTGGTGCCTGGCACAATCTACCTCAAGACATCCAACCCCAACCACGGCTTGGTAGTGATCAGCGCATGAGGCCTACCAGAACCCAACGGATAATCGGTGGACTGAACCGCGTTAATGGGTTCTGGAAAGCTGCACTAGGTAAACTAACACTGTTGTTTCGTGCTTCTCTTCAAACCAGCATTATTCCTGAGTTTACTACGGGTGATGGTACGCCTGCATTTGCACGCACAGGTGAACGTACTGTTGTGGATCACAACGACACTATAGTGGCACTCGGTGATGGTGAAGCTGGGTTCATAGGTACGCGCCGGGTTCGTAATGTTTTAGCGGATAACCCCGCGTACTCCTCTGAAGATATGACAACGATGGATAACTTATTCTCTGTCACTACGCCTTCAGCCAACAGGATAGTATTTGGCAGCAGTACTGGCTGGGCGAATTGGGAGATAGGCGCCCGTAACGGTAAGTTGGTTAGGCAAAGTGCAAAGATCAGAAGCATTTCTGGCAGCAAGGACGCTTTTGCCTTCAATGTCGGTATTGGGTACGGCAAGGTGTTTAACATTACTGATGAGTGGGCAACTTATAGCAGCTCCAGCGTGGGTAATACTTGGTCCTTCGCTGGGATTTTCCACACTATGGCCGCCGCCAGTGAAATAGAGATCAAGGACTTCATGATAGAAGTTCTTGAGCCGAATAGTGTTTTGTGTGACGACTATACATCTGAGTACGTCAGTGCCGGTGTTCTTCCCGACCCTTACCACGGGTCTGGGGTGGATGGGGTGAAAAACTTCAAGACCCACAATGCCAACACCTTCGATGACGCTACGAATGTGCTCACTTATGTTACGGGCGCCGCGATTACTCCTAACGACGTTCCCGATTATGCCCGCATGGATCTTGGCTATTTCCTAGCTCTCAATACGCCACAGATGGAAGTGACAGGGCCGCTGGAGATCATCTGTAAAGTAACGCTGGATGATTGGCTTAACGGCGATCAGGTCTTGGTGGGCAAGTACGGAACCGGAACAAAGAACTATCTATTTTATATAGATAATGATGGCAAATTCCGCTACTACCAGCAAAGCGGTGGCGGTGCATCGGGCACCTCGGTTACTTCTAACCTAATTCCGCCAGCACCAGGTGACACCCGCTGGGCTAGATGTACGGTGAACGGCACAACAGTTAACTTCTATTTGAGTACCAACGGCAGAGAGTGGTATTCGGCTGGCCTCCTTATTTTGAGTGGTCTCCCCACTACTGGCGGCAGCCCTCCTAGTTTAGAGATAGGATCACAAGGCGGTGGGCTATCCCCTATGAAGGGAATAATGCACTACGCCGAGGTGCGTGACGGAATAGGTGGGCCGGCTGTCGCTATATTCGATCCTACTATCCATGGGAACGCCGATGGTGATGCAGACAGGGCGGGGGTAGTCGGAAGCCCAACAGGGTATTTCTACAACATAGGTTCTTGCGGTATTGAGAAGCCTGTCCGTTCTTGGCTTGACGCCAAAGGGCCGTATGGGTATGTGGGTGAGTTGGGCACCACTAACCTGTTATTGCATAGCAGAAACCTCACGTCCGCACCTTGGGTGGCTAATGCCGCAATGGCTGTTACAAGAGATCGACCCGGGGTAGACGGGAAAGCAAACACAGCGTGCAGGCTGATAGCTACTGGCTTTGCTGCAACTGCGTCACAGCCCTTTACTCTGCCTACGGGTACGCTGAGAACATTTAGTGCTTATGTCAAAAGGGCTGTAGGTACGGGGATTGTTCAGCTTCAGATGGAGAACTCCGGCCCGGGTACTACAACCATATCAACTTTGATTAACTCGGAAACCTGGACAAGAGTTTCCCATACAATGAGCAACGAAAACCCCGACCTTAGATTCTTAATCGTTAGTACTGGTGATGCGATCGACGTTGACTTCTGCCAGTTTGAAGAGGGGGAGTACGCCAGCACACCCACAGTAGAAACCACCACAGATCCTGTGACCCGACAGGTCGAGAATCTCAGCTACCCCCATACTGGGAATATAGAGGGCGCTGCAGGAACAGTGAAAATCGAAGGCTTCGCATTCTGGAAACAGGCGTGGAGAGACAGCAGATTGTTCCACGATGGCAACGCATCCCTTCTTTACACTGACGGGGGTAACGTTACAGACAGAATCAAGAGCTACTGGAACACCGAAGGGACCACGAATGCCTACGAACCCGGGACGGACTTTTCTGTGTCCCCACAACCCATGGGCGTGGACTGGACAATTGCAGGTGACGCCTCCAATACCTACTACGGCGATACGGTAGGTGCTGCATCAGGGCACGTGGGGCATACCCCCACGGGCATAGCTGTTGCTGGTCGAGTAGGGTCTTCAGGTAATGCCTGGGGCGGGACAGCAAGGTTTCTTGAAATCCACAATACGGAAGGCAAGGCATGAGTACGAAAGACGTTTGGATATACGCTCTCCCTGCTGAATGGGAAGCTCTGGGTACTGAGGAAGAGCCGTTCAGTTATGCCTGGAGCCAGGCAGTCACAGGCTTCTGGCTTCCCTCTGGACCGTATGAGGTCTACAACGTATTGGCTTCACTGGAGGATGTTGAGGCGATAGTCGCTGCTCTGGGGGATGTGGAGCGTGTGTTCGCCTGGGATTACAGAGGCGGAGGCAATGCAGCTCCCGATAGCCTTGACGTATACCCCGCCGACCCTACCGCCATTCTTGCAGTGATGAAGCCTCACCCTGTCCATATAGCGACAGAAGATAGTGAGGGTGAAATTACCTTTACGCGGGGAGCAGATATCCCCGCCACGTTCGACAACCCCAACTGGGGCCACGTATTTGCTGGAGTAGGCCAACGAGTCTTTGCCAGTGCTTTTTCAGACGAATTTTCTACGGAGTTTTTATAATGGCCGGTAATCTTAAATCTGTTTCAGACCTGAAAGCAGCCATTGCGGCTTCGGGGCCACGCGGCATCACCAAGCAGGACTTGGAAGATATCCTACAATCACTGGATAAAGTGGGTGGCACCTTGTCGTTGAAAGGCGGGGAGACTCCACTACTCCTTAATGCCGGTTGGAATCGCCTGGACGTATTCACGGCCTCCCGTGATACCCAAGGCGTGAGAGATGGCTTGGCTGACGAGTTAGACCCTGGCAGTTGGTTCGATATCCGTCCTATCGCCGCAGGTGATTATACTCTCAGCGCCAACCTCAGATTCACTGCTGATCTGGCGGGCACTTACCAAGTGCGTGTAGGCATTCGATCTGGCGTTGATGGTACAACCTCCAGTGCGACCTACCAAGATGCAGAAACTCTTGAGGCGGGTGAGAAGGCGCAGTTTATTCTGTCCTCCGTCCTCGTTAAAGACTTGGGCAAGGGCGATCGTATTTACCTGGAAATGAAAGGTACTAATGGGGCTTCGGTCACCGCCACTAATGGACAATTTGGAGTAGCCCGATGAGTATTTTACACCAACTGGAAAACGCCGGCCTGACCGCGTTGAACCTGAGAAAGATCAATGAGAACTTCGAGAAGCTCGGCGAAGAAGCACCGTCGGGTATCTTTGATCTTAACCAGCTTCAGGATGCCTTCACGGTCACCGAGAAACAAGAGATGGCCCAGTGGTCGTTCTCGTCCGGTGTCATGGGATCGCGCCAGTACACCGCCAACGATTCCTTCGACCCGGCCAAGCGAACATTCGATGCGCCGTATGCTGCACTGAACATCCACAACCACCCCAACTACCGTGGGCAGATGGGTATGGCTGAGGTTGCGGTCATGATCAACGGTACTTACTACCGCTCACGCCACAACGACTACAGAGCCAGAAGTAACCAGTTATCTGTTGGTGCTTTGCGTCCGTATATGTATACCAATACTGTGGAGAGTCATAACCATGGTTTCCGCTTCCCCCTTACAGAGGAGAACACGCTGGACTTGATGTCCGGTAAGTTGGACTCCCTGGTAATCCGTACTGGTTTATACAACGAGGCGCATAACCACTACCATGAATGGTCGATCTCCTGGAACGGTACTTCACTCGTCAGCGTACCTGTCGCGGATAGCACCGGGCACAGTCATACCCTTACCTTGGGCACGATGAGCGATAACGAAAACTCTTATCCCACTGGTTATCTGTTTGCGCCCAAGATGTACCTGAACCCAGATCCTGACCTTCCTGATAGTGGCGTGAACCAAGTCACTGGCGAGTGTACTCTGGGCAGTAACCAGTACACCGTACTGAAGAATGTCTGGGCACTGGCTCCCGCCAATATCGCTATGGACCTGGCGTATATAGAATTCTGGTTTGAGCTGGTCGATCCCGCTGGTGGCGTGCCTGACGCGGGTGACTCATTCCGTCACGCTGAATTAGCTGCTGACCTGACTGCGGCGTATCGCCGGTCTACCTCCCTGACAGCCAGTGGCCACAAGAACCGCCTGGAGAACATCTCTGTCGGTCCAGCCCAGATTGTGAACGTGACTGACGATGGCACACCCATCTACGCCAACCCCGTGTTTCGGATTGTGTGTAAGCGGGTAGGTAACATGGGCCCCGTCGGCCTCTTACAACCAGCACCCACGGTCACTGTCCAAGTGGCCTCTGGTCACGGGCACGTATTGGCGCCTCTTACTGTCGCTGAAATGGGCGACCTGAAAAATGGTGATCCCGTTGTGAAGGCGACCTTGGGCGGGACGCACATTCACTCATATACCATCACCTTTAATTCAGGCACTAAGACGTACACGGCTGTGCAGATAGCGGGTGATAGCCACGACCACGGGCTGACCTTTGCAGATAAGTTCTCTGGTAACCTTCCCTACAATAAGGCCAAGGCTGCTGCGGGCACCATCGATAGCGGCAATGTATTCACCCTGATCCGCGACCTGCAGAGTTTGTCCCGTACTGGTGGTCCAGATGGTCTGATCAATAATCGCCGGGCGCGCTTCCACGTTAAAGACTTGGACAGAATCTGTGAGATGTGCCCGGGTATTGACGGAGAGGGTGCCTTCATCGAGGAGTCTCACCTCAACCCAGACAACGGACAGCTTGATGTCCTGGCTGACCCTGATGATATCAACCAGCCCCTGAACGCTGCTTACTATAACCGTGAGTACCTGTTCAGTACGGATGCGTCAGGCCGCAACACAGCTCACCGTGGTTTCAATGACTCGAACCTGCACGTTGCACGGACGAACAATCCCAAGATCGTAAACGGGTACACCTACATGCTGCCGTTGGAGTTGCTGGCACGTAGCCCTGTAGAAGAGTGGTTCCCGTTCAACTTCACACAGGTCGCCAGGAATGTTCTTGAAGCGGAAGAGACCGCAGGGAATGACGGGTCTACCTTTGCGAAGGCGCTCAGTGGTGTGAACTATAACCACTTTCACTTCCAGACGCCTTACCAGATGTACTCGGACACCGCGCCTGATCCTGCTGACCCCGCGGATACTACCAACAGTGCATGGGTGACCACCACTGAGGGGAATGTGGTGCAGTGCTGGGCTTCAGGTATGTCCTGCTTTACCCACGATGGTGTGAACCGTCTGCGGTTCCCTTGCTATCCGCTGGCACAGCAGTTCAGCTATGAGTCCTCTCAGTTTGAGGTATTCAAGGGCGTATTGAAGCCACTGCTCGAAGGTCTGCGTGCTGGTACGGTGACAGTGGATGACATCGACGACGCCTTCTAAGTGAAATAACCCAGAAAAGTATCGGTTGCCTACCTATAGTCAGCCGATACTTTAACTGGGAAGTCCCATGAGTTGTACTTGCGTAACTGACCCCTCCATCACTTGTATCGTGCACCCGCACGGCAGTGCGATGACCATAGATGAATTCAAGAAGGCGTTACCGGAAAAGGTAAAGAAGTCCGTCACCACTGAATTGATCAACATGGTGAACCAAACCCTGTCTGACCCTGATATGTACGAAACCTACCGCGACAACATGCTGAGCTACGGCTCGGTCATGGCGGACGGTCGCTTCAAGATCCCCAACTACATCATGGCGGTGAAGTACTGCAGCCATAAGCTGATGGGCAAATCCAATATCAAGGCCTATACCGCCACCTTCCCCGAGAAGATAGAACGCTTCATGAAGGAGGGTGTGAAGGACAGTGACATTGCCAGCTACGTCACAGCCTACAACAAGTCCAAGCTGGTCAATCTCATACTGGAGCAGTCTCTGGTCCCGTTCTGGGTATTGAACCAGGATAACCGACAGAAGGCATTGAACACCCAGGTCGAACTGATGCTCAGTGCCAATAGCGAGAAGGTACGCAGTGATGCGGCTAACTCTGTGCTGACCCATACAGCAGCCCCCACTACTCACAAGGTGGAGCTGGACATAGGACAGACACAGGGCAATGTCGTGGATGAACTGCGCCGGGCCACGATGGCGCTGGTCGCTGAAACCAAGACTGCTATCCAGTCTGGTGTGATTACCGCAAAGGAAGCGGCCCACAAACCTGTAACGATCGAAGACGGGGAGGTAGTCGAATGATAGACATTGATCCTGTCATGTACGAAGTACTGGAATTTCCAATGCAAGAAGGTGTTGCTGGTTTCTTCACCATGGACATATTGAACATACTGCCGGAGAAGAGTAAGAAGCAGTGCAGTATCTACACCATGCTGTTCCCGGGTGGCGTTACTGTTGAGATCAGTAGCGTCGATGCGTTGAAAACCTGGAAGACTGCGCTGATGGTGCTCAAAGCAGAAGCGATGTACGACGACGACGACGAGGAAGAAGAGGAAGAAGCCGATGACGGCTGATATCTCGGAGATGCTCGACGAAGCCATGAAGGTCACGGATTACCTGGACACCGTCAGCTATGACGATGACCCCACTTATGTCCCCAGTGACTTTGCGTTGGAATTCATTACCTTCATCAAACTGGTCAACGGGGCAGAGGGAGAGGAACACAAAACCCCGACCATGCACTACAAGATGCTGGATACGTTGGTAACCGATGCCAAGGAGATTGTGAACCTGTGTCACCGGGGATCTGCGAAGACCACGATCATGGGTGAGTATATGTTCCTGTACCTGGCGGTGCACGGTTCATTACCTGGTTTCGGTAAGATCAACCTGGCGATCTATGTCTCGGACAGTATCGAGAACGGCGTGAAGAACATGCGCAAGAACCTGGAGTTCCGTTGGGAGAACAGTGACTTCCTGCGCAAGTATATACCCACGACCCGCTTCACCGATATCCGCTGGGAGTTCATAAACATCGATGGGGCGCGGTTCATCGTCAAGGGCTACGGCGCCAAGACGGGTGTTCGTGGTGCGAAGGAAATGGGCGTGCGGCCTCAAATGGCGGTGCTCGATGACCTGATCTCGGATGAAGATGCTCGATCCACTACCGTGATCTCCGCGGTAGAAGACACCGTCTATAAGGCAGTGGACTACGCACTGCACCCCACCAATAGCATGGTCATCTGGTCAGGTACGCCGTTTAACGCGAAAGACCCACTGTACAAGGCGGTGGAGTCCGGTGCCTGGGCAGTCAACGTGTTCCCTGTATGCGAGCACTTCCCGTGTGATCGGGATGAGCTGAAGTCGAGCTGGGGTGACCGCTTTGACTATGACTACATCATGGGCAAATACGTCAAGGCCAAGAAGGCCGGCAAGATAGCCACCTTCGACCAGGAATTGATGCTGAGGATTATGTCGGACGAGGATCGCCTGATTCAGGACAACGACATCCGGTGGTATCGAATCGCCAATGTCTTAGAGCACAAGATGCGGTTCAATTTCTATATCACTACCGATTTCGCTACCAGTGAGAAACAGGCTGCCGACTTCTCGGTGATCAGCGTCTGGGCACATAACAATGCCGGGGACTGGTTCTGGGTGGATGGCGTCTGTAAGCAGCAAACCATGGACAAGAATATCGATGACCTGTTCCGCATGGCACAGCGGTATAACCCTCAAGGGGTTGGCGTGGAGGTCAGCGGCCAACAAGCGGGATTCATCCCGTGGATACAAGACCAGATGATGGTGCGCAATATCTACTTCCCACTGGCTTCCCAGGGAAATGACAGCAGCCCGGGTATCCGCCCAGTGACGAATAAGCTGGTGAGATTCAACGTGGTAGTGCCTTGGTTCAAGCTGGGTAAGTTCTATTTCCCTCTGGAGAAAAAGCAGACTCCGGAGATGGTCGAGTGCATGGACGAGCTGACCCTGGCATCAAGCGGAGGATTTCGAAGCAAAAAGGATGACTTCATTGATACCATATCGATGTTGCCGGCTATGAAGGCCTGGAAACCCACGGAGTCTGGTGCCATGGAGCAGTCAGACGATGACTTGTGGGGATTAGAAGATAACGACACAGGCGGTGAAAGCCGTATGAGTTCATACATTGTTTGAGGCGTAGAATGACTTTACAAGATATATATGACCAGTTGACCTACGGGCCTCTGAAGAATCTGTTCGTAGCTTCCCGCAATATGGAAGATGTCGGCATTGAGGGCGAGGACTTCAAGTCGTTGTTCCCGCACATCCAGTTGGGGCTGAATGCAATCCATAGCCGTATGTTCATGCGCGAGGGTCGCACGGTGCTGGAGCTGGAGGAGGGCAAGGTATCTTACTTGGTTTCCCCTACAGAACAGAACCTGCTGGAAATTGAGCAGGTGTGGGGCGTCTACTGCAGTAAAGCCTACGAGATTCCCCTGGACGAACTGGATGAGCCTGTGTCCATCCGGCGTACCAGCCACAACTCAATCATCATACCTGACGACGCTGAGCTGGCGCCCTGGTTGTCTGAAACCACTGAGCTGACGGTGGTATACCGTGCCAACCACCCAGAGATCAAGGACTACATCGCCAATAGCGCACCTCTGGCGACTGAGATCTTCCTGCCTTCCACACACCTGCAAGCCCTGTTACTGCATGTAGCGGGTACGGTCCATACCCCTATTGGTATGAAGAACGAGTTCCATGCGGGCCGTGATTACCGCAATGAGTTCGACATGGAAATGCAGCGATTGGAGTTAGCCGGGTTCGATATTAAGGCCACTTCCAACAACACACGACTGCGGAAGGCCGGCTTCCCATGATTAAATCCCAGCTTTCTTAAAATCCCTTCCGTACCATTGCCCGATACATCAATAGTGCGGAAGGGTTAGGATGGAAAAGATTGAGGAAAATCAGGTAGAAGCCCCGGCACCTGAAGGGTGGACAAAGCCGCCTGAACTGAAGGATCTTAAAGCCGATCTGGAAAGTGCCAAGCCTGCCCATGATACTCAGTGCCAGAAGATATCCGCATGGTTGGATAACCTTAATGTCACCGGCACCGCTAAAATCAAGCGGAGTGCCAACCGTTCCAACGTACAGCCCAAGCTGATTCGTAAACAGGCTGAGTGGCGGTATACCGCATTGTCCGAGCCGTTCCTGAGTGCTGAGGATATGTTTGCCGTCAACCCCGTTACCTGGGAAGACGCCGACGGTGCTCGCCAGAACCAAATCGTGCTCAACAACCAGATCAATACCAAGGTCAATAAGCAGAAGTTTATTGATGACCTGGTGCGTGATGCAGTGAATAAGGGTACGGCTATCATCCGTACTGGCTGGGTATTTGAAGAAGAGCTTATTACCGGCATACGCCCGGTCTACAGCTTCCGGCCTAACCCGGCACTCGCTCCCCTGATGGAAGAACTGGATCGGATGGAGTCTGAGAACCCTACCGGCTATAAGTTTGAAGTCCCCGAAGAAATGCAACAGGCCCATCAGGTGTCGCGCACAGCGCAGACGCCGATGGAGCCGTATATCTCCGGACGTGAAGAATATGAAGAAATGCGTACCCTGCGTAACCACCCCACGGCTGAGGTGTGCGATTACAAGAACGTCACCATAGACCCATCCTGTGGTGGAGACATGGAGAAAGCGGGGTTTGTCGTATTCAGCTTCGATACTTCAATGTCCGAGTTACGCAAAGAAGGGCGCTACACTAATCTGGATGAGATCAATATAGCAGTGGTGCAGTCACCCCTGTCAGAGCCGGACCACCAAGGTGAAGATGAGTCTGGTTTCCAGTTTAAGGATGATCCCCGTAAGAAGATCGTAGCCCATGAGTACTGGGGCTATTGGGATTATGATGAGTCCGGTATCGCCAAGCCCTTCGTGGCAACGTGGGTCGGCGATACGATGATCCGCCTGGAGGAAACTCCATTCCCTGACGGCAAGCTCCCCTTTGTGTTCATGGCTTTCATGCCAGAAGAAGATTCTGCCTACGGTGAGCCTGATGGTGAACTGCTGGTTGATAACCAGCTAGTAGTCGGTGCGATCACCCGGGGCATGGTAGATATCCTGGGCAACTCAGCCAATGGCCAGACAGGCGTGCGTAAAGATGCCCTGGATGCCACCAACCGGCGTAAGTACCAGAACGGCGAGGACTATGAGTACAACCCTCATATCGATCCCCGTATGGCGTTCTACATGCACACCTACAACGAGATCCCTCAGTCTGCCACCTTCCTGCTGAACCAGCAGAACATGGAAGCCGAGTCTATGACCGGCGTTAAGACCTTTACCGATGGTATCAATGGAAACCAGTTAGGTGAAGTTGTGGCAGGTATCAAGGGTGCTATGGATGCAGCCTCCAAGCGAGAGACTGGAATACTCCGACGTATGGCCAAAGGCATAGTAGAGATGGGGCGTAAGTTCGTTGCCATGAATGCTGAGTTCCTCGACGAGGAGGAAGTGGTGCGTATGACCAATGGTGAGTTCGTCCCTATCCGTAGAGATGACCTGGCCGGTAACTACGACCTGAAGCTGACCATCAGTACTGCAGAGGAAGACGCCGCCAAGATAGAGAAGCTGGCTTTCACTCTGCAAACCATGGGGCCGAAGATGGACTTCGGTGCCTCCAAGATCATCATGACCCAGATTGCCCGGCTACAGAACATGCCGGAGCTGGCGCATCAGTTAGAAACCTTCGAGCCTACACCCGATCCTATTCAAGAGGAGTTGGGTAAGTTGGCTGTTGAGAAGGCCCGCCTGGAGAACGCTGAGATCGAATCCAAGATCCGTGAGAACTATGCGTCTGCTGGTTTGGATCAGGCCAAGGTTGAAGATGTTCTAGCCTCTGCCCGCTTGAAAGGTAGCTCTGCCGATAAGTCAGACCTTGATTTTGTCGAGCAAGAGTCCGGTGTTACCCAAGAGCGTGACCTGCAGAAGCAGGGTGAGCAGGCCCGCGGGAACATTGAGCTGGAGAAGTATAAGCAGCGCGTGGCGCCGGCTAAAGACGCCAAGGCTAAAAAATAATTCAGAAAACAGTTTTTACTTTAAATACAGTACTTTCCGAACACCATTAACTAACTAGCAATGATGGAGCACGAAAGATGGAATTAGAGCAGCAGGTACAACAGATAGAAATAGGAATGGACGACGCCCGTGAAGCAGTAGAAACGGCTGACGCCCTGAAACGCCTGAAGAATAACAAAGACTTCAAGCTGGTATTCCTGGATGGGTTCTTCTCAGAAGAAGCAATTCGTCTGGTTGAATTGAAAGCTGCCCCTGCTGCTCGGCGGGAAGATATCGCAAAGGCAATCGACAAGACGATTGATGCGATCGGCGAAACACAGCAGTACCTGAATCGTATTTTTCAGGAAGGTGATATGGCTAAGTCGGCGTTGAATGATGGCGAAGCTGAGCTGAATGCCATCTCTGCTGAGATGGGTAACGGGTAATGTCAGAGGCAGCGGTAGACACCGCACAGGAGGATTCTCCTGATTTCCTGGGCATGTCTGATGAGGACTTTGCCAATCTCGACCCTAACCTGGTGGAGACACTTGAGTACCCTGAAGAGGAAGAGGTTGAGTCGGAAGGCGAACTCGAAGAAGATCTGGAGACCGAAGACGATGTGCTTGAAGACGGCGACAGCGACGATAGTGGTGATGACAGTGACCCCGATCTTTCTCCCGATGATAGCGACGTTGGGGACGATGACACTGACAGCGGTGATACTGACGACACCGATGATGCAGAGGACGATTCAGACAGTGATGACTCCGCAGCCCTAGACTTCGAGGCTGAGTACAAGAAGCTGATGGCTCCGTTTAGGGCCAACGGCAAAGAGATGCAGATTACTAATGTAGACGATGCTCTCCAGCTCATGAAGATGGGCGCCAATTACAACAAGAAGATGGCTGGTTTGAAACCGTCCATGGGCCTTGTGAAGATGCTTGAGAAGAACGATCTCTTGAGCGAAGAGAAATTATCATTCCTGATCGATGTATCTAGGAAAGATCCAGCGGCAATTGCGAAGCTATTGAAAGATAGCGACATCAATCCCCTGGAGATGGACTTAGACGATTCGGAGAAGTATGTAGAAACCGACCATTCGGTTGACCCACGGGAACTGGATCTCGATAACGTCATTGAAGACCTCAAAGGCGACGAGCACTTCCAGGAAACGATCGGGGTAGTCGATGGGTGGGACGAAAATAGTAAACAGGCTGTAGCGAACGATCCGCAACTGTTACGAGCAATAAATGACCAAATGTCTAACGGTATTTATAAGCTCATCAGCACTACGGTAGAGTCTGAGCAAATGCTCGGCAGGCTTCAGGGTTTAACCAATCTACAGGCGTACCAATCTGTTGGTGACCAGATTCAGAAACGTAATGGCTTCGCTCATCTCTTTCCAGAGACCCAGCAAGAAGACATTACCCCTGAACCCGCTCCCAAAAAAGGTGACGAAGGTAGAAAGGCTAAGCGCAGGGCGGCCAGTCCAACCAAGAAAACTGCGACGAAGAAGCCCGTCGAGAAAGCCTACGATCCGTTGGCTCTTTCGGATGAGGAATTCATAGCGCAGGGTGACTCTAAATTTTTATAGCGTAGAACGCTGAGTGAGATAATAAGATGGCTGATAATGTAGGCGGTAAGTTGTACAACGATCCAGCAGGAGATTTCGGCAGTGCCGATCCTTCTGGTATCGGTAGTCAGATTCGTGTAGACCACTATCTGAAAAAGGCGCTGATTGAAGCGCGGAAAGAACAGTACTTTGGCCAGTTGGCTGACGTAACCTCTATGCCTAAGCACATGGGCAAGCGGATGCGTAAGTACCACTACATCCCTCTGTTGGATGTGCGTAACGTAAACGACCAGGGCATCAATGCTGCAGGCGCTGGAATTGCTGACGGTAACCTGTACGGTTCTAGCAAGGACGTTGGCGCGATCCCTAGCAAGATGCCTCAGCTCTCTGAGACTGGCGGACGTGTTAACCGTGTTGGTTTCACCCGCTTGGAAGTGACTGGAACTCTTGAGAAGTATGGTTTCTTCGATGAGTACACCCAGGAATCTGTTGACTTCGATTCTGACGCTGACCTGCGTATGCACGTCAACCGTGAGATGGTTAATGGTGCTCAGGAAATTACTGAAGATCTGCTTCAGATTGACCTGCTGACCGAAGCCGGCGCAAACGGTACTGTCCGTTATGCTGGAACTGCGAGCTCTATTTTGACTACTAGCGGCGAAGCTGCTGGCGATCAACTGGCTTACGGTGACTTCCTGCGTCTGTCCATTGCTCTTGATGATAACCGTACACCTAAGCAAACCAAGGTGATCACTGGTACTCGTCTGGTAGACACTAAAACCATCCGTGGTGGACGTGTAATGTACATCGGCTCTGAACTCCAGCCTACGCTGGAAGGTATGGTTGATCTGCACGGTAACCAGGCATTCGTTCCTGTGAACCAGTACGCTGCTGGCGGCACTATCATGAATGGTGAAGTCGGTTCTATCAGTCACTTCCGTATCGTTGTCGTCCCTGAGATGATGAAGTTCGAAGCGGGCGGCGCAACATCTACTACAGATACTCACTACGAGACATCTAACAAGTACGATGTATTCCCCATGCTGGTTGTTGGTGATGGCGCATTCTCTACTATCGGTTTCCAAACTGATGGCAAGACTGTGAAGTTCAAGATCAAGCACGCTGCTCCCGGTTCTACTGAGAGCTATGCCCAAGACCCCTATGGTGAGACTGGCTTCATGTCCATCAAGTGGTACTACGGCTACCTGCCCCTGCGCAGCGAGCGACTCGGCCTGATCTACACTACTGCGACTATGTAAATCGCACTCGGGGAGGGGGTCTCGATGACCCCTCCCCATCCCTTTTTTATCTAATAGCCGGAGAATCCGCAATGTCAGATGACAATTTTGAAAGTGAAGTAGAAGAAGTATTGGAAACAGAGTTAGATTCCCTGAAAGCCAGGGCTACTCAAATGGGCATCAAGTTCCACCCGTCCAGCGGTGTGGATAGTTTGAAAGCCAAGATCAATGAGGCTCTGGCAGAGGAAGTGCCAGAACCTGAAGTGGAAGCAGAACCTGTCGTAGGTGTATCTTCAGAGCGAGCCAAACGTGCGGTACTGAAGAAAGAGCAACTGAAGTTACGTCGGGTAAACGTCACCTGTATGAACCCGGCGAAGTCCGAGTACAACGGTGTGATCATTACCGTAGGTAACAACCTGGTAGGCACGGTGAAACGGTATGTGCCGTTTAACGTGGAATGGCACGTAGAGGACATCCTCTATCAGAATATGAAGCAAGCCAAGTACCAACACTTCTACTCTGAGCGTGATCCAGATACCAAGCGTAATGTACGCAAAACAAAGTTAGCACAATGCTACAACATTATGGATCTCGCACCACTCACAGAAAAAGAGTTGGCAGATTTAAGTCAGCGTCAAGCACTGGCTACAGGCACCGAAGAAGCATAACCATACCCGGGGTAGATTGAATGGCATACGAGCTAACAGCAGCAGATTTCACCACAGCCGTTGACGTAAATAGTAAGGTCGATGGTACAGGTGTCTTTGACACCGTGATGAACTCTGTCCGTGCGCAGGTGTACGCTGAGTATAAAGACCAGCGTATCACCGGCCAGGAGTATTCAACAGTCTACCTCGGCGCCCTTGAAAAGGCGTTGGCTACAGCACTCCAGTTTCTACTGGAGAAAGACAAGGTCGCTCTTGAAGCGGAACTGATTCGACTGCAGGGTGAAAACCTGCTGATCGAGAAAGACAAGACCCTGGCTGAGATCCGATTGATCGAAGCACAGATTGATAAGATGGATCGGGACCGTGACCTGGTACTGGCTCAAATTGAGCAGATGGGCTACGAGAACACCAAGATCCAGTCTGAAACCATACTGGTCAATAACAAGGCCGCCAATGAGATTCTGCAAGGTGGTGTGATTGAAGCCACTGAATGTAAGCTCAAGGCTGAGTTCGATGTACTGGTAGAGCAACGGGCCAAGGTAGCAGCGGAGACTGCTCTCCTCAACCAGAAGAAAGTGACTGAGGCTGCACAGGTATCTGGCGCCGCGGTGGACGAGGACAGCGTGATCGGTAAGCAGAAGTCACTGTACGCTGCTCAGACTGATGGTTTCAAGCGTGACGCAGAACAGAAAGCCACGAAGATTATGGTAGACACCTGGAACGTGCGCCGCACCACAGACGAGGCGCTTCAGGGTGGTCCCGCAGGACTTGACGATTTGGATGTTTCGAGCGCCGTCACTATTATGTTGGACGGCATTCGCGGAGGATAAAAACAATAATACGGCTACAACCAAAGGGGGCCGTGTGCCCCCTTATTTTATGGAGTAACAATGGGATTATTTAAGACCAAGAAAAAGAAGGTCGTCGATACCGCTATTGTGCGGCTGGTCGAGAACGATGATATTATTGATCTCGTTCCCCCTACACTCATCAATGGCATCATGGGCAGCGGGGACATCCCCGGTGAGATGGCAGACCTTGCCATGAACAGCTCAGCCCGTGGGTTCGAGAGGATGTACCGCTATGCCGAACGCGGTGATTATTTCTATGGTTTGCCTGATGTAAAGGTACGGCGGAATAACGAAGGTGCGGAGATTGCAGAAGGTATTCTCCGCGGAATCTACGGACAACAGATATCCATAGACTATATTCACTACCGCCCAATCAATAACTTCCACGAAGGCTGGAGGATATTGCGGGACCAGTATGAGTACAGCCACAAGCATAACCTCCTTGTCACCACCAGTATCCAGAAGCAAGCCTTCGTAGTCCTGTCCAAGATAGTCGCTGTACATCAGTCGAGTCCTGGTGACGATGAAGTAAACGATGACTGGATGACCGACCCCACCAATACAATGGGAGACCAAGACCCTACTACAGGTGGCGGTCTCTTCCCTGGGTTGGGCGACCCTATTCAGCCCGTTGGTTTGGGTGCTCTGATTGTGCAGACCGAAACCCGCTCTGGCCCCTACGAAAGGGAGTCTGTGGAGTTCCATCTCGCCTGGCAGGATGCAGACGGGGCATACCATGACGAGATGATTGTTCATGACCTGACCGCTTACGGCGGGGAGAAGGAGTTCTACCAGGCGAAAGTCAGGTGGGAGGACTCCGATCCAGAGAAGGAAGCGCACATTGAATACTGGACCTACGATCCTGCGGATGGCCAGTACCCTCAATTGGATGGTTTGTTTGACCTCAATTACATTAACCCTGGCACGTACTTCCCCTTTGCCCTGTTCCGTCGGGACGGGCGTGACCGGACAGATCAGCGAGAGCAGGACAGGAACCCCGAAGCGTTCGAGACGAGCCAGAAACTACTGAAGTACATCGGTATCGACTTCGAAGAAATGGGCGCCCAGATCAATGAGAACCCTGACATAGACGCCATCGAGCAAGCGGTGTTTATGATGGCAGTCTCCCTGAATTCCCAGCATGAAGACGAAATCGATTACCTACATAGGTACTTTTCAGACCTACATGAGAGGTTACCGGAGGCTGCCAAGAACCGGATGTACAATATGTCCGCGGTGTTTGCTCAGTATGCCTATAAAGATAATGGGGACGAGAGCTACGCCATTGAGATCTCTGACGGTGACTACCGTGTGGTAATGAGCTTTGATGCCATTACCAAGCAATACCGTGGAGGCAGGATTGGGGAAACGGATGAGAATGGATGGGGAATCGTAGGTAACGTCGAGAATGAGTATAACGGCGTAGACCTCGGTGACGGGGATGCCCGCAGAGAGGGGAAATTGCAGACCGTGCAATATATCCGCAAGCAGATAACCCCCTCCGTCTATGAGGAGATCCGCGTCATTAACGGCAAGATGCGGTACGACATGGGAGTAGGTAAGGATGTCTACGGCGGCGGGGATGACCCAAAGGTACTGATCCCACTGGATTACAACATCTGCCGAGAGATGTCGATGCGTAAACGGGAAAGCCTGTACTTCCGTTCGATGCACCTGGTGTTTAACTCCTTCGTAATCCAGAAGACCAAGTGGTATCAAAAGGGGTGGTTCAAAGCGATACTGGTCGTGGTGGCCATTGTGATTACGATTTACAGCATGGGAGCGACCTGGCAGTTAGCGGTAGCTGCAGCGGGGGCGGGGGCGGGATTGGCCGCCATAGCCTTAATCTTTCTACAGATGGTGATAACCAATATAGCCATCGGCTTTGCGATCTCCACTGCGTTCAGTATCGTCGTAGAAGAGTTGGGCCTGGAACTGGGCTTCATCATAGCTGCAGTGGTGATTGTGGCGAGTTTCACCTATGGGTATGCCAATGGATCAGAAGCCCAGATGCTGGGTAAAGTCACGGCAGAGAACCTGCTTACTGTTGGTACTGGTTTAGTCTCCGGAGTGAATAAAGCCACCGAAAACCTAATGGAGGACTTGATAGAGAAAGGCGAGGAGTTCGCCGAATATACGGGCCTCAAGATGGAAGAGCTGGAACAGGCCGAAGCCCTGCTCAGTAACAGTAATATCATCGACCCCTTCGCGTTTATCGGGAAAGAGCCTATGTTCATACCCGGGGAATCCTCGGATGCCTACTTCGGACGTACTGTCCACTCCGGCAACATCGGTATCAACGGTATAAAAATTGTCGAGAATTTTGTTGACCAATCCCTCACACTGCCAGACCTATCAGAGAATTACGGAGACTTTACCTAAATGGGCTTTAAAATAGACTACGGCACGCAACAGCGTGACCCGCTAGATTTTAGTTACCAGCCCCCTTCAGGGTATGGTAATAATCCCATGGGGAACCAAGCTCCCTCTGTTTTGCGGTACGGCGCACAGCCCCCGTCGGGCATGAACAATGTACTGGGACAGAATAACGCGGGGCAGATGACTCCTGCTGCTGGGCCGCTGCCTACTATCAACTTCGGCGGCGCTGCTCCCACTGGGATGATGTCTGGTGGTTGGAATGGGTTCACTCAGCAAACCAACGCTGATGGAAGTACCTACGGTGGCTGGGGTACAGCAGCCCTGGGAGCAGCGTCTGGCCTGGTCAACTCCTACATGGGGATTAAGCAGTTTGGTTTAGCCAAGGATTCCCTCAAAGAGGGCAAACGTCAGTTCGACCTGAACTACGGCGCCCAGAAGAGTATGGTCAACAGCCGTCTTGAAGATCGCCAGCGTTCACGCGTAGCGGATTCCGGTGGCAAGGGTGACTACGATTCGACTTCCGACTACATGAAAAAGTATGGTATCCAATAATGGCCGGTCCAATTACATGGAAGAACGTATCTGATCTGGCTTACCAGCGGACGGCTGGTGCCTTATTCGAATCTGCTGGCAATAGCTTTAACAGGGGCATTGCTGACTTCAGGGGCGTCCTTGACGAGAAGACGGCGCAGGACAAAGCCAACAACGCCAACCTGAACAAGAACACCACACAGGCGTATAAGGAGGCTGTGAGTGGCCTCTCCCTGGAAGAACTGGGTGATGAGGAGAAGATAGCCGGCCTCAAGGCTCAGTTTGGTGAGCGTGTCGATGATGGCGTGACTAACAACTTTGCAGCCGATGCCCTCAAGGGTGCTCGGTCTGACTTCAATGCTGACGAAGCCTTCAAGAAGACCGAAGCTGGGCTGGCTGTGGCACCTGCTCTTCAGGAATTGGAAGCAGCAATCAATGCTGATGATGATGAACTGCGTGACCAACTGACCCGCGATAACAAGGATGCCTTGATCGCCTCTGGTGACTGGACCCGTATTGCTGCGCTGAGTAAGAGCACTGATATCGCGGAAGACAACCAAGCCTATGCGTTGGAGAAGCGTGGCAGGGAAAGGAAAGAGTATGCCCGCCAAGAAACAGAACGTGCCATGCTGAAGAATGTCGATACCATCGGCTTGGAGGCACAACGTGCCAGTATTGAGCGTCGGGCTACTGCTCCCCAACAACAACGGGAGCGGGCCATTGATGCGGGTGTTGCTGATGAAGCCGGTAATCCCATCTCCACTGCAACACCTGATCAGTGGAAGGCGTACCAAGCTGCTGAGGCTAAAGCGCAGAACTCTATCCCGACCATGGCCGAGGAAGAGTACGCCCTACAAGAAAGATTGATGTCTATGCCCGGCATCACTAAAGCAGCCTACGATCAAGGAATGGCCGACCACCGTGCTACTGCTGCTGCTGAGTACGACTACATGACACCTGAAGCCGCTGCTGCTGCTGTGGCGAAGGAAACTGCGGATACTCAGAGGTGGAAACCACACCAGAATAGCTTTGTGGCAGATGACCGTAGTGACATACCCAAGCCAGTAGCGGTAGCCAATGTACTGGCCGAGCTGATGAAGCCCGATTCCGACGGCGATATGTCTGAGATTGGCCAGGCGATGTCTACATCCTGGTGGACGGACAATGACGATATCCGTAGCGAGATGACCAATGCCATGGTCGATGCAGCGACTCACGGTGTGGTGATGCCTGATGGCACTACCGCACGGATGACCCCTGCTATGATTGGGTTGGCCATGAAGTCCTACACTGAACCCGACGTCTCTAAGTTTTGGGAGGTCGGTGTACAGGAAGCATTACAGAACTACGCCCTGTCTACGGCCTACGATACAGAGAGGAAGAATTACGACGGTTGGAACGCCTCTACGCTGGAGCGTAATAAGAAGAATGGCGACAAACGTGCTGATAGGTTCAACCAGCGTTTATCGGATACGTTTACATCTGCCCCCGTTGACGACGTTGCGGCACCTGCACCCAAGAAGGGCTCTACGGCAGCACCTGGCCTCAATCTCCCAAGCCCAAATCGGGGGCAAGAAACCCCACAGCAAGCGGCGCTAAGGGCTAAGAATAATGCGAGCAACGCTAAACTGTATAAAAGCATCTCTGAGTTGGGCGGCGTCATTCCTGCATTGAAGGAAGCGGGTAAGGAATCCACTGCAGCATTGACACCTAAAGCAACTAAGCAAGCCTTGGTCAAATACTCCAATGCTAGAAGTAATGGCGGTCAGATATCTCAGTTAAGTCGTAGAGAGTTAGCAGCCGTCCAAAGTCACCTTGCTAGTAAAGGCAAAACCGGCTCTAAAGAATACAAGGAGGTTGACTACGCGCTCAGTCGCAAAAGATAAATATCCCAGAAAACAATATCCCATTCCATAACATGGGAGTCCTGAACTTTAAAAGGACTCCCGAATGCCCCGCGAATTTGATTCTGCAGCGTACTTTTCTAACCTCGCAAACAAGAGCGTTAGTAAGAGAACAAACTCCCTAGCCCAAGCCACCCAGTCCAAGTCTGCTGATTTGGCGAAGATGCGTGACCAGAAATCCAAAGAGATTAATGGTGCGGTGGCCTCTTGGGGTGTTGGCTCCAATAGACTGCTGGAAGGCGTCGGTACGCTGATCGGTATTGCCACGGGTGATATGCAGAACGCTGTCCGTCTGCAAGGCCAGTCCGGTGCGGAATACTACCAAGATCGTAAGCCAGGAACACTGACTGCCAAGGAAGAGGCTCGCCATGCTGCGGTCGCACAGGCGAACGGCGAAGTACAGAAGTTCGGTACAGCCATCTGGGAGACTATCCAAGACCCCGAATTATTCGGCTCATTCCTGACAGAGCAACTCCCCAACTTTATCCCGGGTGGTGCGGTTGGTCGTGTGGCCGGAGCAGTCGGTGGAGCCACCGCCGCCACGGCTGGCGCCTTGGGCACCGGCTCCGCTATACATGCTGCCGATGTAGTGGGTGGTGTATACGATGATCTTAAAGCTCTACCCCAGTCTGTCTGGGATGCCAACATTGAATTCAGTGAGCGTGTGGCAGGTGGTGAAGACAGTGAGCAGGTCAAAGAAGATCTGGCACAAGCACAAGCAGCCAAAGCAGGGGTATGGGCTGCAGGTTCCAGCCTGGTCACACAATTACTCCCAGGTGGTGCCACGATAGAAAAGGCTCTGGCCGGATCTAAGAAAGCAGTCGGCTCAGTAGTCGGCGGTGCTGTTAAAGGCGCAGTAGGCGAAACAGTACAGGAAGCACTCGAAGAAGGTAGTGGTGCTATCTCCGGCAACATTGCCAAACAAGCCATCGACCCCACCCAAGACACCTTTGAGAATGTCGGTGAGAATGCTGGGCTAGGCGCTCTCGGTGGCGGCACCATCGGTGCCATAGCCGGAGCGACTGGCGGTGTTAAAGAGAAAGCCGTCAAGAAGCTCGTAGCCCAACAAGCAGAACAAGCAGAGAACGCTGACATGTCGCAGCGGATCTCCGAGGCAGCCTCATCTGGTAATTACACTGGTTTCACTGAAGGGGATAAGAGCGAGTTAGGGTTAGCAGCCTTTGCTGCCGGCCAACGTGCCCAGCTCTCAGATGACCCTGTAGTACAGGAAACCGCCAAGAAAGAAGTCCATGAGTTTGCCAAACAGCAGCGCGAACGTGTTGCCTCCATGGAAGCTGAACTGGAAGCCGCAGAGGTAGATAAGAAGCCCGCACTCAAGAAGGCACTGGAAGAAGAAATCCAGCAAACCACTGTCGCTGAGTTAGCTGTCCAGACTATCACTGAACAGGCACGTCCGGAGAAGGCCAAGATCGAGGAGACTGTGGAAGCGGTCAAGTCAGAAGAACCTGGTCCTGAACGGGATGCGGCCAACGCTGAAGCCATCAAGCTGATGATGTCTGATACCAAAGCGTTCACAGATGACCAAATCATCGACATGGAGAAGAACGGTAGCTTTAACGATGAAGAGCGTGAGGTCATGGCCACCTTCTCCAAGGCCAATGCCGCCGTAAACGAGGCCACCACTATTGAGGGTGTGCGGGATATCGTGGCCAATGGTAAGTCTGGCTTCAAGGGATTCAAGGAATACGGCGAGCAGGTCGCACAAGCGGTCGCTGCCAACGATGAAGCGGGTATGGAAACCCAGATGGAGAGTCTGCGCACATTCGCTGAATCCCATAAGGGTAAGTACAACGCTATGGTCAAGGCCAAGGAACAAGCCGAAGCCAAATCTGCCAAGACGGGTAAGAATGCCAGTTGGTATTTCTACCGTGATGCTAATGCCCCGACGGGCTGGGTGACCACTGAGAAGCAGCCTTGGACAGTACGAGCACTGCCTGGCCCAGACCGCGGTGAGATTGGTGCTGGTTTCATCAATACTTCACCGAATGGCGTTGCAGCCAGTGACAAATACATGGGTGCAGTACGCACTGAGCTGGAGGCCATCATCGCTATGGGTCAGCAGTTCTCTGCCATACAGGAGCAGGTGTTTAACTCGCCTACCCAGGAAGAGACATTCACGGATGAGGAGATCCCCGTTGAAGAAGCCGTCACGCCTGTCGAAGTCAAAGCCGAAGAAAAAGAAGTGGCCAAGAAAGCGGCCAAACCAGCACAGCAAGAAGCAGCGACAGCAGAGGCGGTAACGCCTGTAGCCGAATCAGAACCCGCCAAACCTGCCGCCAAACAACCGGCACCTCCTGTACAAGAAACCCTGCGCACACAATCCGAGCCGTCCACCGAGCGTGAACAAGCGCCAGTTGTGGACACTGAGCAGACCGAGCAACTCGATGGGCCGCCTGTCGATGACGAAGATCCGGGTGCGGGTATTGACGATGCCCCGGAGGCTACCGAAGACGAAGTAGCCGCTGCATTGGAACAAGCCAGGCTCAAGCGTGCAGGTGAGTTTCTGTCTGGTCCTGAAGCGGTGGTCGAGTCTACAGAAGACGAGCTGACCACTGCCATACTGAGAGAAGCCGCACTGACGGAAGGTATCCTTCCCCAGGTGGATACTGATAAGCAAACCAGTGAGCGTCAGACCACTGAGGAGTTTACAACTGACAACCAGATCTCACGTTCCTTCACCCAGTCTAATTCGGATGCGGAGGGTGGGACACCTAACCCACTGGTTTCCATTAAGAACTTCATGGGCAAGTTCTTCGTAAAGACAGGGGCTACGACCGGCAATTTCAATTCCGCCCTCACCAAGAAGTTCATTGGTAAGCGGGACCACACTAATGAGATCAAAGCCTCACAGTTAAAGTTGCTGGCACACTTTGCCGGATTCGAGTCTGATTTCGGTAAGTTGGTGGATAAGCAGTACAAGACTCCGAAGCCCCAGGACAAGTTCCAGTACGAGAACTTCATGGGCTACTTTGCTGACGAGAATGGCCAGCTCTCTGAGAACGTCAAGACGGCGATAGCTTATGCTGCCTATGCCCACATCCAGGATAAAGGTAACAAGTTCAACCGTACCAATGATGCGGATGCTATCCGTGCCATATTGGGCAAGCCAGATAGCTACGTGGTTACTGAAGACGATAAGAAGCTGCTGGGATTGGTTGGCACACGACGTAACATTATTGTTGGTGAACTCGGCCAGACTGTAGCTGCTGCTCTTGGTTTACGCGCTGTCAAAGGTGCGCCCGCTAACATGCAGGTTCAGATGGAGCTGGCACTGGGTGCTACTGCACTGACCGCTATGTTAGAGATGACTTCTCTGATCGAAGTGACCGAGGTACAAAGTAATCTGCTTTCCGAGGGTGATCGTCCAGATAAGGCGACTACCCCATTCATCGCCTTTAAGCGTGACGAAGAAGGCGAGCCGGTATCCGCGACAGCCAAGGCTATATTAGATGTAACGCCTAATACCAAGTCAATCCTGTCTAAGCTGTTCTCGGTGGAACCGGCACTGAAGGCTCCCGAAGAGAAGCCCGGGGTATACAACCAGAAGAGTGTGAACAAGACTAAGCGAGGTGTGCCCGAAAAGCTGCACGCCATTCTCAAGCGGATCTCCAAGCGGGAGCACTTCATCCGTCAGGATATGCGTAAACTCCGCGGCCACTTGGAGCCACAGATTAACCAGGCGATCGCTGGTTTCTCCTTTGATACCTATTCCCATAGGGAGCTGGAATTGGCGAACATGGCCAAGAACGATGCCGTGCTTCGTGAGCTGGCTCACCTGAATGAATTCGAGTCTGACATCGAGGAGCGTCCTTTTTACCTGACGCCCGTTATGTGGCAGCCCCAGCGTGTGGGCTACAAACAGAACATGATCAATCCCCAACAGAGTAAGGTACAGCGCCACAATATCAGCATGAAAGGCTGGCAGACCACCTTCAAGCTGAAGGGTGATCCTGTGATGACTGACCGCTTTAAGTTGGCAGTAGCCCAGGG
>Ga0075469_10000105_pt1 | contig 31122 bp, 25 predicted proteins | sample DEB08_DNA_13_FD_77577 | JGI IMG/M metagenome (GOLD analysis project Ga0075469, IMG submission 77577) | Aqueous microbial communities from the Delaware River and Bay under freshwater to marine salinity gradient to study organic matter... | ecosystem: Environmental > Aquatic > Marine > Coastal ...
TCAAACACAGAAGAAAAAACTACTAGAAGAAATTCAACGGCCACTAAATACTCGTAGCACTACAGTACAGTGGCTTAATAGACAAACTCGTGATGTTGCAGAAGAACGGCTGTGGGACATCATGGTGCATAACATTCAATCGTACTACAATTTGATTGAATACGTAGGGAGTTTACCACATGAATTACGAATGGTTCGACTTGGCAGTGATGTCCTTCCTGTATACACTCAGCTTGACTGGAGTTATTATTGGAAACTACCTGCTGTGGTCGCATATTGTGAGAAGCATTTCGCAAGGGTCGGCGAACTTGCAAGGCAGTTGGATGTACGGTTGTCTATGCATCCTGGTCAGTTTACTGTGCTTGCGTCAGATAATCCAGATATTGTTAACAGGAGCATAGAAGAATTTGAATATCACACCGATGTCATCCGCTATATGGGTTACGGCAGACAATTCCAAGACTTTAAGTGCAACGTTCATATCTCAGGCAGAAACGGTCCAGCCGGTATCAAAGCCGCGCTTAAACGCCTCTCACCGGAGGCAAGAAACACTATTACAATCGAAAACGACGAAAACAAGTGGGGCATCGAACACAGCCTTGAACTTGCAGACGATCTCGCTTTGGTGCTAGATGTACATCACCACCTGTGCCGGGAAAACGAATACATACTACCAACCGACGATAGATTTAAACGCATAGTAGATTCTTGGAGAGGTGTACGCCCTGCAATACATTACAGTTATAGTCGTGAAGAATGGGTAGGACATATTGATACCAATACTAAACCTGACTTTCCTACATTATTAGAGCAGGGATACAAGAAAGGTAAACTACGAGCTCATAGCGAGTATTATCCTAACAATGCTACAAATGACTGGGCTCTTAGCTTTTTGCCTTATACAGATATCATGTTAGAATCAAAATGCAAAAATCTAGCAATGATAGAACTGTATAAATATTACAAAGGAAACCAATATGAATTACCTAGCGAAAATGTATGGTCGAAAGAAGCCAACAGCAGAGAGCTCGAGTTCGGATAAGAATCCAAATCGTGTTAGCGGCGGATTAAAAGCACAAGGACAAGATCATCTTGTAATGGTTGCAGAAGACGGCTCTGAAAATAAAGTGCCCACGCAACGATATGTACAAAGCTTAGAAGACCAGTCGAGGAAACAACGAGCAGCAATAACTGTACTTGAACGCAAACTAACTCGTGTTGAAACATCAGTAGAACAACTTAAAGGAATGATAGGGAGAAATCAATGATTAAGAATTGGATTAAAGAAAGACTAGAAGAGCGTACTTCATTAGACGGTGCAGTACTTATTGGCGTAGGACTAGTAATACTAATAGCAGGACCGTTTGCTAAACTAGCAGCATATGCAGCAATTGCATACGGTGCATGGACAATTTGGAGGGCTGAATAATGAAATGGTATAATCCGATTTCTTGGTTTGTCGCAATAGATGGTCCACGTGTGACACCTTTTGGCCAAGCAAAAGGCGCTCTTGCGTGGGCTAACGACATGTCCGCAGAAATAATAAAAGCTAAACAACTCGAAGCTAATGAAATTAGAGAAGCATCACTTCTTCGTCTTTCAGAAGGACGTAGGCCTCCGTATACAAAAGAAGAATGGTTGCCGTTGTTTATGGAAGAACATCCAAAACCAACTAAACGAGTTCTTGGCGGCATCGATCCTAACAAATACGACATGTGGGTAGAATCTGAATGGCAACGTAGATATGCTGACGAATGGGCATATTGGGACGAATACGACAGAGAAGCTGCCAGAGTAAAAGAACAGTTTGGCATGGATTACGAAGAATATCTAAAACGAGCTGAAGAAGGTCATAATATTGTCAATGATAAAAAGAAGTGGCAAAGAGGCTGGCGCTAGTCAAGATGTAATAAATTGTAACATTGAACTAATATAGGTTGCAATATGTAATATATGTGTTTAAATAGTAATAGTTCCCAGGAGAATTATTATATGAAATATATTACAGCAGCACTAGCAGCGTTATTCCCACTTGTCCTATCAGCACAAACATACACTAACGAAGTAGCAAGTATCATCAACGATAATTGTGTAGTGTGTCATCGCGCAGGCGGCATTGGACCAATGAGCTTTGAAACATACGAGCAAGTAAGACCGTGGGCTCCTCTTATTCAAATGAGAGTAGCAAACAGAGAAATGCCTCCTTATGCTTACGATCACGGTATTGGTATACAGGACCTACAAGGTGATTGGCGACTTTCACAAAACGATATAGACACAGTTGTTGCGTGGGTAAATGCAGGCGCACAGTACGGCGATGCTGATATTGTAGTACAAGCACCGCCTTTACGAGATCCAGAAGCATGGAACTTTGAAGCAGACTTTGGCGCACCAGACGCAATTATTCCTAGTGTGGCAATAGATATTCCTGCAAACGGAAACGATCTATGGCACAAGCATTTAGTACCAACAGGACTAACTGAAGACCGTTGTATTAAAGCAGTACAAGTAAAGCCCCGTGGCGATGCAAAAGCAGTAGTACATCACGCTAACTCAAGTATCATAACATCAGAAGGGCGTGAAGGCATGCTCACTGAGTACGCCATGGGAAAGTGGGGAGAGATTGTGCCAGAAGGAGTATGTCGCACAATCCCAGCAGACGCACAAGTGTCATGGGACATTCACATGTTCCCAGGTGGACTTGGCGCAATGGCTCCAGGAGCGGTTATCAAAGACAACGTGGTAGAGATTGGACTCTGGTTATATACCGAAGAGGAAAGCGCACAACTGAAATACAAACAAGATTTGAGTTTGTATCGCCTTGGAGATCAGGACGATTTAGTTATCCCACCCAATGGATATGCAATGACTCAAGGCTTTCACAGTTTCGATCATCCTGTACGTTTAGATAGTTTTCAACCGCATGGACACTTGCGTATGAACGCAGCAAGTTTGGAAATATTCTATCCACAAACAGGACGCACAGAACAGATTAGCCAAGTAAGCAACTGGAGCGCAACATGGCATCACAGTCATTTGTATGATCCAGACGTAGCACCACTCTTACCAGCAGGAGCAGTTATTGTTCTAAAGCAATGGTATGACAACACAGCAGAAAATCCAAATAATCCAGATCCAGATATGTGGGTAATGGGAGGTTCAAGAACAGGAGACGAAATGACTCACGCTTGGCTTGCTATTACACATTTAGACGATGAAGGATACAATAAACTAAAAGAGGAAAGGAATGGAAAAGTTAAAATTGCTAATAGATAATCGCGATGGTTTAGATCCCGATTCAGAAGAATATCAAGAACTAACTGAAGAGATTCAACTTTTGCAGAACGATTTAATAACAGTAGCAATCATAGGAGAAAATTAATGACTAGACTAAACGCAGGAGCAATAACTTTTGGACTTATAGTTTTACTATTTGGTGCAAGAGCGCAAGCAGTAGAAATTGATTACGCAGAAAATGTAGCACCTATCTTTATAGAACAGTGTCAATCATGCCATAGAGAAGGCGGTATCGCTCCTTGGGCAATGACTGACTATAGAATGCTTCAAGCATTTGCACCTGCAATCAAAGAAGCAGTTACAACATTAAGAATGCCACCCGGACAGATTGATCGCAAGTTTGCAAAAGATATTATAAATCATCGTACACTAAATGATTTAGAAATGGAAACTATTGTAAAATGGGTCAATGCAGGAGCACCTGTTGAGGGCGATAGAGATCCTCTAACAGAAACTACTTACTCTACTTCGGAGTGGGTACATGGTCAACCTGATATGATTATTGAAGTACCTGCACAAGAAATACCTGCAGGTCCTTCTGCTATTCCTTATCGTTATGTTGGAGTAGACTTAGGTCTTACAGAAGATAAATGGCTAAGAGGATCAGAGTTCTTACCTTCAGAGCCTACTGTAATGCATCACATGCTCAACTCAGTAGCAGTTGCAGGCGAGCGCAACGGTAACATCTTAGGTACACAGGGCGGCGGTCAAGAAGAAATGAACAACGCTGCTATCAGTGCGTATGTTCCTGGTGGTGACCCTGATTACTATGATGAGAACACAGGCGGCTTACTACGAGCAGGTAGTAAAGTAAACTTGCAACTACACTACACGCCTGATGGCATACCTAGAACCGACAAAGCACGAATAGGTTTGTACTTCCACGATGAGGGAGTAGTACCAGAAGAGAGAATGGCAGGCGACTGTGCTTGTATCTTCCCTAACAACTGGACGCCTATTCCCCCATACGATCCTAACTTTGTACAGACAGCAGAGATTACATTGAAAAATGATATCAGGTTGCATACATTCTTGCCACACATGCATTTTCGTGGTAAGAGCATGAAAGCAAAAGCAATCTATGCTGATGGAACTGAAGAAGAGTTGATTGATATTCCTCGTTACGATTACGCTTGGCAACTTTCATATACTTGGAGAGAGCCTAAGTTTATTCCTGCAGGAACTCGTTTGTTCGTAGAAGGCGCATTTGATAACTCAGCAGACAATCCAATGAATCCAGACCCAAGCAGACTAGTGCCTTGGGGACAGATGTCGGAAGATGAAATGTTCTTCGGAGCATTTACTTGGAAGAATGTAGACTAGTTATAGTTTACCAATAGGCGTAGTACTAGAAGCAGTCATATTCCATTTTTGCTTCTGTTCTACGCCTTTCTTTTGAGCAAAAACCTTACTATCACAGTTCTTACATACGTGAAAGTAGGAATTACTTAAACGTTTAGGATCCATACTACCTCTAGCACGTTCAAACTCTGCATCACAATTATCACACCTAAATACGCAATGCGTTTGTTCACGCTTATAGGCATGTTCCTTGCCCATTTTGCTAGTACGCACATGCCGGGTTTGTTTTTTAAATTCTCTTATAAACATAAGTATATTTAACATTAAGATTATAAAACGCAACGATAAATACTATCATAAGAAGGATCATTCATGAGTATAGTTACACTAACAGACGCAGCAAAAGCACAAATTGATAGTATATGTCAAGAAAATGACAGTTATGCAGTTAGTCTCAACTTAAAAGGTGGCGGATGTGCAGGATTTGAATACGATTGGGCTACTGTAGCAACAGAAGCAGATCTAGAAGCAAACGATATAGTTATTGATTCAACTACAGGTAAATTTGTAATCGGAGCAACAGCAGTAATGTACATGATAGGTACAGAGATAAATTACAAAAAAGATATAATGGGTGCAACTTTTGAAGTTAACAACCCTAACGCACAATCAGCGTGTGGTTGCGGCATAAGTGTAAACTTTGACGTAGACAAATTAGATAATTCATTAGCAATCCCAGCAATATAAAAACGGAGCAAGACAAATGGCAAAGCAAGGTATAGACATTGGCATCGAAGGTAATGACGGCACAGGCGATAGTATACGCGAGTCGTTTCGTAAAGTAAACGAAAACTTTCAAGAGCTATATGCAGTATTTGGTATCGGCGGACAAATTTCGTTTACTGATCTTAATGATACTCCAAACACTTACGAAGGTAACGAAAACAAAGTTCCTCTAGTTAAGTCAGACGGTAGTGGATTAAACTTACTTGACTTTGCTTCAGACAATAGTCTTGACGGTACACCAGACACGATTGGCTTTGACTTTACTGTAGATGGTAAAGTAATTATTAAACAACTTGTGTCAAAAGTATCAAACGACCCTGAGCCTATCTTAGGCGGACCTATGGATGCTGCTACACAGCCAATTGCAAATGTAAGTGTTACACAGGCTGCTATTGATACATTCAACTCAGTACACGGCACAGACTTAACAACTGGTGCGCTTGTAATTGACAAAGCCTTTGCTGACAGAAACTATCAACAAAAAGATGTTGCAGGTGGCGGATTACGTTTAGGTGACGAACCTGCTGATGCTAGTGGATATGTGTATACTGCTACAGGTGTAAGTTTAGGCAATCTTCAAATAGCTGCTCATGGACTAACAACAGCGTTCAATGGCGCCGGATTTATTTTTAATTCAACAGGCACTGATCCGTTTGGTGTTACAACAGGTAGTACTTATTATGTTAATATTGTTGATACAAATACTATTTCGTTATATGCATCTGAAAGTGATGCTATTAACACAACTGGAAGAATACTATTAAGTGGCGGAACAGGTACATTCTCAATTACTGATGCGGCATACGATAGTGAACTAGAAGGTTATTGGTTAGAAAATGTTGCTATTCCTCGCAAGAGTATTGTAAGACGTCAGGGCGATGATATGACAGGCGCTCTTAACTTGTTTGATCATCCAGGCGAACTACGTGGTACAGGTTTACCGAATGGCCCAGACGATTTACAAGCAGCAACAAAATTATATGTCGACAATGCAGCAGCGCAAAGTACAGTTAACTTATATGTAAGTACAGCAGGCAACGACTTACAAACATTTACACCAGATGGTAAAGAAGGCAGAGCACCAGCATATGCATATCGCACAATTAATGCAGCAGCACGTAAAGCAGAAGAATTAATTATTGCTGCTCCGCCTGAGCCGGGTCCGTATATGCAGACTATGGAATATGTAGGAGGAGACACTGCATTAACAAACACAGTTGGCATTGCTAGTCCGATTGCTGATCGTGCAAATGCTAGAGCAATCATTGTTGCTAACAAAGAATTTATTGCGAAAGAAGTCACAGGATACATTGATGCAACTTTCCCTAACTTTGCAGGAACATACAGTTTAGAAATTTGTCAACGTGATGTTGAATTTATCTTAGATAGTGTTAGTTTAGATGCACTACTAGGCAACAATGCTAACTATCTATCACGCTGGGCTGGCATACGTTACTACTCAAATGTTAGTGCGCAAAAAGCAATTGGCTCGCAGCGTGTAGAAACTATTGCTGGTATTACATATGCTAAAACAATTGTTACACAATATATTTTAGCAAATTTGGCAGTTCCAACAACATACCAAACTCGTGTACCCCAAGTTACAAACTTACCTTTGCCAGATTCAAGTGCTGATGAAGTAATCGGCAGCAAAATGGATGTTGTACTTGACGTTATCGACAACGGAGTACTAGATGCTCCACAAATTATTGACGGAACTACTAATTATAAAATTAATGTTAATAACGGAGGACTTGGATTTATTAACCAAGCCAATCCAGAAAACACAGACATTATTCCTGGTAAAGTTGTACGTGGTAAAAATTCAGGCGCAGTTGGAAGAATTATTGACTACAAATACGAATCAGGCCCAAGAGCAGTTAGTGTTGTAGGTACAGATGAGATTGAAATACAACTACTTGAACCTATTGAATTTGTTGCAGGTGAAGAACTAGAGTACGGTAACTATGTACGTGAAACACAGATTTCAATTAGAGTTGAATCAGGTATTTACGAAGAAGATTATCCAATTCGTATTCCTGCAAACGTAAGTGTTAAAGGTGATGAATTTAGACGTTGTATTGTGCGTCCTAAGAAACGTATTTCACAATCACGCTGGGCAAACACATTCTTCTATCGTGATGCAGAATTTGATAATCTAGTATTAGGTAAATCAAATATTGAAACAGTTGCATTTGATGCACAAGCTGATGCATCTAGAACACCAGGTACATACAGCGTAAGTTTATGGTCTACAGATAAATTTGGCAAAGATGCAGAATTTGATATTACTATTGCAGCCGGCGGCTCAGTATCTGCTATTGTACCTACTAATGCAGGTACAGACTTCCAGCATGGTGAACGAGTAACTGTACTAGACGCACAACTAGGCGCCGGCGGCGCGAATAGCATTACATTTACAATTGCTAGTGTTCCCAACGGTATTGAATATATAAATCCGCTAACAGGCAGGGCAGATGGTTACTTTGGTTATCATTACTTAGATCAACCTGAGAAACTTAAAAATACAGGCGCTGGCTACGAAAATGTCGGAAAGTGGGAAACAAACGCACTTACACTTATTGACAACAAAGAGTTCATACAAGAGCAAGTTGTTAACTATATCGAAACTACATATCCTGCACTAGTTGGTAGTTATAGTAGAGCAAAATGCTTTAGAGACGTAGGCTTAATTGTTGATGGTCTTATAAAAGATTTACGTAATGGCGGCAATGAGTTCTCACTAGAAGTCCAAGGCAACTATTATGCTGGTGCTGTTGAAGCAGGCACAGAAGATGAAACTGTTGCAGGTATACAACATATCTATACAGTCGCAAGTAAACTAATAATTGGTGAAAATCCTACAACGCTTTATAATCAAGCAGGTGGCAGTGAAGGTGATAGACTTTATGCAGCAGACTTATTTAATGGCTCAGGTGAACCAACAGCATGGACAGCAACTAAAGTATACAGACTAGGTAATATTGTTAAATTTACAACTGGTCTGAATGTAACCACATACTATACTCCAACTAAAGAACACACAAGTGGATCAACATTTAGTGCAGCAGAAATTTCAGAATTTTGGAGAGTAATTGACGGCCCTGCAACAGTAATACAAAACTTAATTAATACTGTTAAATTTGCATTCGATGCAGATTATAATCCTCCATTAAGCAACCTTGACATGGATGTGTTCTTAATGAATGATGCAACAATGGTACGCAATATTACTGTACAAGGACATGGCGGATTTATGTGTGTGCTTGATCCTGAAGGACAGGTTCTAACTAAGTCTCCATATATCCAAACTGGCTCAAGTTTCTCACAATCACTTAACAAGCAAGCGTTTAGAGGCGGATTGTTTGTTGATGCGTTTGTTGGTAATTCAGCGGTACAAGTTGTTGAGAAAGTAGATGGCAGTGCGTTTAGATTAAAAATTCAAAGTTTCGGTTCTCCAACACAGCCACAAGGTTTGTTTGTAAGACGTCCTGAAACACCAAGTGCATTCTATATCGACGGCAGACGTTTCCAAGTTAATGCTGTTACAGCATACGATAAGACTTTAGGTACAGCAGAACTTATACTATCACCTAACTCAAACAGCGGCGCAGGGTTTACTGGTATTACGAGTACATTAGCAACCGGAGTTGATTTAGACTCAGTTGGCACATTTGAATTTGATAGTGTAAAGTGTGCTAGAGATACTGGATACATTTTAGACGGTATTACATTTGATGTTGCACTTGGCACAAACTATAATAGTGTGTACAACGGACTTGCTTATCAAAGAGCAACAGGGTCGTATGTACAAGACAATCAACAGACACAAACTGTACAAGCCATTACAAAAGGTAAAACTGAAGTAGCAGCACTTACAGAAATAGCAGATAGTGCAACAGCATTAGCAAGATCAAATGCAGGCTTTGATGAAGTTATTGATATTATCAATAACGGTACACAGAGTGTAAGTGAGCCAGGTGATGGTGTAGCAGATGCACTTACTTTCCCTTCTCCTGCGTCACTTCCAACAACCGATGCAGATGACGCTGCTTCAAGACTACAAAACAACAGAGCATTTTTAGCAGCTGAAGTTGTTGCATTTGTAAACAATAATACTCCTCCAGCAGGATACAATCAAACTAAATGTGCTAGAGATGTAAGATACATTGTCGATGCGTTAACGTATGATATTCTTTATGGTGGTAACAGCGGCACAATAACTAACGCTATGGCATACTTAGATGGTGCAGCAGCTCAGTTACCAGAAGCACAAAGAGTTGCTACAGCAGCAGCATACGCACACCTAGCAACAGTAGTTGCAGCAGTTGTTACAGATGCAACCGGTGTCGCTACTACAACTCCACAAATTGGAAACGTAGAAGTACAAGATACATCAGGAGCGGCAGCAACAGCAACAGAAGGTAATGCATTAGATGCATTACTACAAATTATCGAAAATGTTGTTACAGCAGGTAATTTAACCAGCTTGCCATTAGTTGTAAATCCAGATCTAACAACACTTGCAGTGAGTGCAGAGCTAACAGATGCAGCAAATGATGTTATTTCTAATAGAGCATTAATTATTAATCGTGTTCTACAAAGTATAGACGCACCATTGCCAATCACACTACAAACAGCTGGCAACAGAAGTATACTAGGCAACGACTTTACACAAGTTAATGACTTGGGTTACGGACTAGTTGCTGCCAACGGCGCACTTAGCGAAATGGTTAGTATGTTTACGTACTACTGTCACGCTAGTTACTATTCGAAGAATGGTGCTGAGATTAGATCACTAACAGGTTCGAGTTGTTATGGCGAGTTTGGTCTAGTCGCAGAAGGTAGTGATCCAAACGAAATTCCAGATGCAATTGCATTATACCAAGATATGACGCAGCCAGCAAAGGCGTTTGACGTCGATGCAATATTGTTTACAACAGGCTTCTTAACACTAACCGCAGGCGAAACATTAACACAGGCAGGCTCAGGAGCAACTGGCGAAGTTGCAGTTGCAACAAGTACAACCGGCGGATCAAATGTAATCTACTTAACAAATATTGGAAGTGCATTTGATACAACTAACCAAATAACAGGTAGTGTAAGTGGTGCGCTTGGCGCTGACAGTGTTCCGGTTAGTGTTGATTCAAACGGTTATGACAATCCTAAAGAAGGATTGTCGGTATATGTTTACGATATGCAAGATGCTCCAAGTAACAGATCAGAAGTTAACGTATATCACCCAGCTCGTCCGGCATTTGCACGTTATGAAGTTGCAAACGCAGAAGTAGTACAGCACATAGTCGGTGAATATCCATTACTAGCAATAACAACAGACTACACTGCAACTATTGCAAATGGCACAGCTATAGGATTTGTATTTAATTTATACAAAACAATTGATGCAGGATATACTGCAACCTTCGCAGAAGCGAATGATGGTACAAACTACACAATAGGTGATCAGTTTGTAGTAACTGGTGACAAACTAGGTGGTACAACGCCTGCAAACGATTGTACAGTCACCGTTGCTACTGTCGACGGCAGCGGAGCAATACTTACAGTTACAGTAGCAGGTACTATTGCAGTTGAAGCAAGCACTCCGATGTACAGTGGTAAGATTTACAAACTAAACTTTAGTACAGGCGATGCTGCATTTAGTGCTAATGGACTATTAGAAATTGTACCGTTTAACACAAGTATTATTTACTACAGAAACCAGACACACATTGTTAGTGATTTAGCCCGTCCGGATATTTTAACTATTCGTCCGAGTACTGCGCTAACGTTTGATGAAAATCCGGACTTTGTTTACAGAAGTATTAGCTTTTTAACAAGTGACAGTTTAGGCGATGAGTTGCCAGAAAATACTTCTCAAGCAGGATTAGATAGTACATATGACTTTGTTAGATTAACTGTAGATTCCGCTAAAGCGCAAGAAGTTGCACTAGCAGGTACAGGCACAACCAAAGGTAATACTGTTGGCGATACAGTGCTTGCTATTAAACTAGCAGATGATAATGAAATCTTTAGACTTAACAACAACGCAAGAACGCCTGCAAGTAATAGACCCGCAGGTTCGACAGCAGATAGTTTAACATTAGAAGCACCAATTATTACTTGGGCCGGCAAGAAGCATTATGTGTTTAACTACCGCGGTGTCGGAGCAGGCGATGTAATTGAAGAGCCTGGTGAAGATAACATATACGCAATTGTTGACCTAGTTGACTACGATACAATCAACCAAACAGATGCAACAGGCATTGCAAGTACAGCAGTACTAGGATCAGAACTTGTTACAATTAGAGCAGGACTTAAAGCAGGCGCGACAGGACAAGTTACAGTTAACATTAGTACATGTCGTGCAACAGGACATGACTTCTTAGACATCGGTACCGGCGGATTCAACTCAAGTAACTATCCAAACGTTATTTTTGGTGAACCGGGTGAAAAGAAAGAAGCTAACGAAGTTATTGAAAAAGGTAAAGGTCGTGTGTTCTATGTGAGTACAGACCAAAACGGCATCTTTAGAGTTGGTAGATTCTTTAGTGTGGACCAGGGTACTGGTACTGTTACATTTAGTGCATCACTTGCGCTTTCAGATGTTGACGGACTAGGCTTTAAGCGTGGTGTTGTTATTACTGAATTTAGTACAGACACAGCGATGGTAGACAATGCTTCGGATACAGTACCAACAGAAAGTGCTGTACGTGGCTATGTAAACAGGCGCTTGGGTTACGATGTAACTGGTGCGCCAGTTAGTAATAAATTAGGACCTGGAGTACTTGCTCCAAACGGCGCTGTTCCGATGACAGACGATTTGAACGCTGCTGGCAATACAATTACTAACTTAGCAACTCCAATACAGCCAGCAGATGCTGCAATTAAATCATATGTTGATGACGGACGTGGTGACATGGACGAAATTAAAGATTTACGTAGTGTTGAATATAATAACATTGATGTAAATCAGTTACTGGTATCCACAGGCAAAAAGAAACTTATTTTAGATGCAGGTAGTATACTAGGCGGCGGCTTTGTAGCCGGTGATGTAATTACAGGTAGTATATCAGGTGCAACAGGTACAATTATTGATGTTGTTGATGGACTTGTTGGTATTGAAGGTAATATTGTTGAAATTACGTACGATGTACTGACAGGAGTGTTTAGTGATGGCAAGCCTGCAGATGGACTAGCAGCAGACATACTTACAGCACCAGGCGGCAAGCAAGGTACCGTAATAGACGGTCCGATAGATGAATGGGCTAACGGTGTTGCAAACCCAGCAAGTGATATACAAATACTTACTTCTAGGACGCCTGGTGTTGGTAGACAAACTACACTTAATTTACAAATTAACGCAGACACAATTGTTAATAGCGACATTTCTGGTACAGCACAAATACTACAGAGCAAGCTAAATTTAAATTCTGCGACTACAAGAACTAATGCAACAGGTATTAGTCAAAGTGACTTAGGTAGTGTTAGTTTTGACGATGCTAAGTTTGAAGTTACAGATGGATGGGTTACAGTTAAACCAGCAAGTGTACCAGTAGGAGATTTACAAAATATTGCAAGTAATACGTTACTAGGCCGCAGTGCAGCAGGTTCGGGATTAGTTAGTGAAATAACATTCGCTACAGTAGTTGACGAAGGCTTAGGATTAGCTGACGGAGACTTTGTTACTGAAATACTAGCAGCAGCAGATGCAGGTGAAGTACTAGTTAAAACTGGCGATGGTACATACGGTATTAGTAATATAACTAACACAGGCGAAGTCAATAGTATTGTTAAAACTGATGCTAGTGGTACTATCCAGGCTAACTCATTAATACTTGGTGGCGATTCAAGTTATGAAGTATTAAGTTTAGATAGTTTAACATTACAAGTTAAAACACCTGCACAAGGTTTAATATTTACAGCAGTTGGCGGGAATGGTGGCGCAAGTCCAACATATCCAGACATGCTAGTAAAAGGTAGCGTTGGCATCGGTGGCACTGGAATTGCTGAAAGTATTTTACAAGGTACATCGAACTTTAATGGAGAGAAGGTACTAGGGGTAGATTGGATCTACTCAAGCTTTATTGAAGCACCTGGTGAAAAAGGCGCAGCTAGTACAGCTATTGCAATCGGCGCTAATACTGGTAAAACTACAGCTGGACAAGTTGCTATTATTACAGCTGATACAGGCAGTGCATCGAGTGTTGCACCTGCTATCTTTAGTTCAACAGGAGTTGTTCCTGATACCGATGCCACTTATGATATTGGTAGTGCAACTAAAAAGTATGCAAATGTTTATGCAACATTGTTCCGTGGTACTGCTACTGAATCATACTACGCTGACTTGGCGGAGAATTACTTAGCTGACGCAGAGTATGCTCCGGGCACAGTTATTGAGTTTGGCGGTGCAGCTGAAGTTACACAAAGCACAACACACGGTACACATCGTGTAGCAGGCGTTGTATCAACTAACCCAGCACACTTAATGAACTCACACTGCGAAGGTGACAACGTTGTTGCAGTAGCACTACAAGGGCGTGTACCATGTAATGTAATTGGTAAAGTTGCCAAAGGCGATATGCTAGTAGCAAGTAATATTCCAGGATATGCAATTGTTAACAACACTCCAGCAGTTGGTAGTGTTATTGGTAAAGCACTTGGTGATAAACTAGACGGCGAACGCGGCACAGTTGAAGTTGTAGTAGGAAAGCACTAATGGACAAGAACGCAGTAGACAAACTAATTAAAGCCGGTGTAAAAGCCAGCAATGATACAAAAAATCCGCAGGGTAGGCAAGTTGTCCACACTGCGGGTAAACTAAGAATACAAGTAAACAAGGGAGCAGACCGTGGCCAAACAAACCGTTAATTTAGGGACCAGTGCAAACAAAGGCGACGGCGATCCGTTGCGCACAGCATTTGACAAAGTAAATGATAATTTTGATGAGTTATATACAGCAGACGCTACATTTATTAGTCTTGCGACACTACAAACTGAGGTAGCAGCAGCTACTGACTTTGCAGACTTTAAGGCAAGAATAGCAGCACTATAATACTTCAAGCGGATACGATAAATATGTATAACAATAGGATAGATGAGAATGGCCAATAGATTTCCCCTAGTACTTGATACAACGGATAACAACAAGATTAAAGAAATCCAAACTGGGGATAACTTAAACCTTGCAGACAATAGTATCGTAGGTGTGCAGAACATAACTGCGCTAGGAACTATTAATGCCGCAGACATAACAGTTAACGGTAATAGACTAGTTGCACAAGCATTTAATGATCTAACAGATACTCCAAGTACATTTGTTGGTTCTCCAAACTACTTTGTAAAAGTTAAAGCAGACGGTACTGGACTAGAATATAGACCACTAAGTGATTTGGGCAATATTGAAATTGATACTATTACTGTTGATACTAGTATTGTTCCGAGTACAACAAATGTAGGTAATGTAGGTACAGAAGCTAAAAAGTTTAATGAAATTGTTGCTACTACACTAAAAGGTAATTTAGTTTCTTATAATGAAGAAATTGTTTTTGATGCTACAACTGGAAAAGTAAGTTATGCTGCACTACAAGGTGCTCCGACTTTCCTTTCAGAATTTACAGACGATATTGGATATTTACAAACCTCTGATTTAGACACAACACTAGCAGGATTATTTGACGACGGCGTGCCGTTTACAACAGATATTGTAGGCAGTGTGTTTGGTGATGATAGCACATTATTAGTTGATGGCGTAAATGGTAAAATTATCGGAGATGTTCTAAACACCGAAGTTACTACTACAGATATAGTTGCAACAAACGCAACAATTACTACAACAACTGCAACAACTATAAATGGTCCAAGTACAGGCAATTTAGCAATAGATGCTGGCACTAGTGGTATTATTAACATAGGCGCAGGTGCAAGCACTACTGCTGTTAATATTGAAAATGCAGTAATAGAAACATTTAATCAAGGTCCAGGATTAGGTATTGCTGAAATAACAGCAAGTACTGATTTACAAATTACAGCAGGCAACAGAGTTAAGATAGATGGCGGAGTTCCGTTTAGAATCTCTTCAACAACTACAGCTCTTCAACTAGCAATTGCAGCACAAGAAGGCGATGTAATTTACAACACCACAACAAGCCGTTTGCAAATGTATCAAGGCAGTGCTTGGAAAGACGTTAACGGAAACGTAGAAGCAACAGCAGGCACATCAAACTTTAACAATGTTATAATTGCCGGTGACTTAACTATTACAGGCGATACTACAGAAATTGAAACAACTAATACTGCAATCACAGATAATGTTATTGTATTAAACAAAGGTGAAGCTGGCGCTGGCGTTACACTAACTACTTCAGGTATTGAGATAGAGCGCGGAACATCTCCAAACAGATCCTTAGTATGGACAGAAAATTTTGGTGGCAAGTGGATAGTTACTGATGATGCTACTTTACTTGCTAATAGACTTGAGGCTAATTATCTTGTAGGAAGTTTATCAGTATCGACTGATGATCTTGTAATGACAGACGGTAATGTTACTGCAACTGGCACACTTACAATGGGCGGCAATGGTCTTGTACAAATTGTAAGTGTTACAACTGATATTGAATTGTTACCGGTTGGCAAAGTAAAAATAGATGGCAACTTAGAAGTCACAGGTACATTTGATGGTGATGTAACAGGTAGCGTGTTTGGTGATGATAGTACAGTACTTGTAGATGGAATTAATAATAAAGTTGTTGGCGATATTGACACAGCAAGTTTAAGAACAAGTGAAAGTAAAATTGCACTTGGTGACGCTGCTGGAGAAGTAAATCAAGGAGCAAATGCAGTTGCTATAGGTCGGTATGCAGGTGGAACAGATCAAGAAAGTTGGGCCACAGCAGTTGGCGGTTTATCTGGTGCTAATACCCAAGGCGATCGAGCAACAGCAATTGGTTCTAATTCAGGTCAAACAGGTCAAGGTGCTGGTGCAGTAGCAATTGGTGCATATGCTGGTAACAATGGTCAAGGTGCAGATGCAGTAGCAATTGGTAACGCAGCAGGCCATACAAACCAAGCCGCAAACTCAATTGTAATTAACGCAACAGGTGTTACAGTACAAAACTCACAAGCAAGTAGTACAGTTATACAACCAGTTAGAAATGCATCAAGTGCAAACGTAATGATGTACGATCCTTCAAACGGTGAGCTAACACACACAGCAACACCAGGAACACTGGCAGCAAACATAGATCAAGCAACAGTAGAAATTGGTGCAACTACAGCAACAACAATTGGTATAGGTAATGCAGGCAGCACAACAACAATTAACGGTATAGTTAATTTTGGAGCAGCTTTAGTTGCAGCCAATATTACAGCAGACGATAGTATTATTATACAAACAGGCGTAGGCGACGGCAATGCAATTACTGTTTTCCCTAAAGGCACTAACACATCAATCAATTTAAGAGCAGATGCGCTACGTTTGTTTGGAACTCCGTTTACTGATTCATTGGCAGCACAAGGCGGTATTGTTGGAGACATAAAAGGTAGTGTTGTAGCAGACGATAGTACTATACTAGTCGACAGTGTAGGTGGCAAGATTGTAGGCGATATAGAATCTACAAACATACACGGGCAAGCATTTAAAGCAGATACAATTGTTAATAATACTGGTGATATATTAGATATAACAGCAGGCACTTTCTTAAATTTATTCGGCGGTGACGACGATGCCGGTGTGTCAAATATCCAAATGGATAAAAATGGTATTAACCATATCGAATTAAAGACAGAACCAAGCAACCCTGCTGATCCGGCAGATTATGCTAGAGTTGCAATCAACGCAGGAACTAACGAAGGCGATGTAAGAATTGGTACACCGACATCAACAAGAAATCAAGTAGTTGAAATTTATAATGCAACTGTCAATGGAACACTAGTTGGCTCTGTTACTGGTGCCGTTACTGGTACTGTTACTGGCGATGTACAAGGTAGTGTGTTTGCAGATGATAGTTCGCCGATGGTTGACGGTACAAATTATGCAATGTTTAGTGACACAATGTCATTAACACCGTTAAATGCAGAACCAGCAAATCCGATAAGTGGCATGATAGCATCAGCAGATGGAACAACTTGGGATCCTGGAAGTAAAAGTGGCGCAGTTAGTTACCCAGTCTTTTATGATGGCGTAGCTTGGAATGCATTATATTAATAAATATACATAACAGTATTAGGAAATGACAAATGAGTGAAAAAGAATACATTGTAAGTTTAAACAAAGGCGTAGACTACGCTGCATTTAACGCAGAAATGATTGCTGCTACTGGCGCAGGAGTAATACCAGGACGTGATGTTACTGTTGCAAATGCAAGACCTGCTTCACAACGTAATACACATTATAGTTTAACAGACGCCGAAGCTGAAGAGTTAAAAACAGATTCGAGAGTCTATGCAGTTACCTTACTGCCAGAATTAGATCCAGATATTGGAATTGGGTTTGATACAACACAAACCGGCGACTTTACAAAAACTACACTAGACCGCGGAGATTTCCTAAACTGGGGTATGCGTAGAATGAATGAAACCATTAATCCTTATACAGGAGTTAACGCAGCAGCCGGCGGATATAATTATACACTTGATGGCTCAGGCGTTGATGTTGTTATTATGGATAGTGGACTACAAATAGATCATCCTGAATTTCAAGATGCTAATGGTGTAAGTAGAGTTGTAGAACTTGACTGGACAACAGCTAGTGGTATTGTAGGAATGCCTGCACAAAGTGCTAACTACTACAGAGATTATGACGGACACGGTACACACGTAGCTGGCACAGCAACAGGTAAAACGTATGGTTGGGCTAAGAACGCTAAAATTTATAGTTTAAAACTTGCAGGACTAGAAGGCACAGGCGATAGCGGAACAGGTACAAGCGCAACATATGCATTTGATTGTATCAAAGAGTGGCACAACGCTAAGCCGATTGACGCTGCAACAGGCGCAAAGCGACCAACAGTTGTAAACATGAGTTGGGGATATTTACGATACTACGACACAGTTACTAGTATGACATATCGTGGCGTTTCAAAAACTGGAACAGATATCGATAGTACTTCAAAACGTTGGGCATTTGGTCTACCGCCTGTATGGAACGGTGTTAGATATGCAACAAACTTAAGAATCGGTTCGGTTGATGTTGATATGGAAGAACTAATTGACGCAGGCGTACACGTTATGGTAGCAGCTGGCAATAGAAGTCACAAAGTTGACGTAGTAGGGGGCGACGATTACGATAATGTACTTGTGGCTAATACTGGATCAGTAAACTATCAAAGAGGTTCGTCACCGTATAGTGTAAATGCACATATTGTCGGCAACGTAGATAGTACAATAAATGCAGGCGGATTAGAACAAAAAGCTATAAGTTCAGAAGCAGGTCCAGGTGTTAGTGTTTTTGCCCCAGGTACTGATATTATGAGTGCAATGAGTACTACAAACAAGTTTGGAGCAACTATACTCAACAATCCTTACCCACCAAATTCTAGTTTCTTAATTAATAACATAAGCGGCACTAGTATGGCATCGCCACAGGTAGCTGGAATGACAGCATTATGGTTGCAATTAAATCCTAGTGCAACGCCTGCGCAAGCACTAGCGTTCGTTAATACTACAGCTAAGACTACTGCTTTGTATAATACAGGTTCGCCTGCTACTGACTATACTGATACTCGCAGCTTGTTGGGAGCAACAAATAGATTTGCATTTAATAAATTTAACAGTGCAACACAACTAACTATGGGCACAGTAGCAGAAGCTGCTGCTCCTGGTGCAGTAGCAACATATTCATTGTCGTCGAGTGCAGCAAGTGTTAATGAAGGCAGTAGTGTAACAATTACTCTTACTACTACTAATGTTGCTAATGACACGTCGATCGGGTATATTGTATCTGGCATCGAATCAGGTGATATTAGCGAATCACTTACAGGTAACTTTATTGTAACTGGAAATACAGCAACAGCTACATTTAATATAACAGCAGATGCGACTACAGAAGGCGCACAAACTATGTTATTATCCCTAATTGGTATTAGTGAGTCTGTTAGTGTTACTATTAACGATACAAGTACTACTCCTCTAGTACCTGCTTATGCAGTAGCACCAGCAGCTAACAATGTTGATGAAGGTAGTGCGTTAATATTTAATGTTACAACATCAAATGTTGCAGATGCAACTACACTTTATTGGAGCGTTACTAACGCAGGTGATTTTGCTACATCGACAGGTAGCTTTACAGTCACAAGTAATGCAGCAACATTTAGTGTAACACCAACGGCTGATACAACAACTGAAGGCGTAGAAACATTTACTGCTAGTGTTAGAACCGGAAGTGTAAGTGGTACAGTAGTTGCAACTTCGAGTGCAGTTACAATTAATGACACGAGTTTAACACCAGGGGGCGGAGCAGAATCTTACTCACTTGGTGCAAGTTCAACTTCTTTACAGGAAGGCGAGAAAACAACGTTTACACTTACTACAGCAAACGTAGACGATGCAACTGACGTACCATATACAATCTCAGGTGTTAATTCAAGCGATTTGGATACTGGTCCAAGGGCAAGCGGCGCTGTAGGAAATACTGTAGGATATGGTAGTAACTTCTTTACTAGAGAAATTAGAACAGCAGGTGTTAGACTTGTAAGTGCAGGAGCTGTCGGTGGACAAACAGCAGTACCAGATGCATTTATTGAAAAAGTAGCACGTATGTTCCAGTTGTTTACTGATAGTGCAGGCGCAGGTATTAACGCAGGCAAACAAAATCAATTCATCGAAACATTACTTGGTAATACAACATCTTATCACTCACCAAAGCCGACTATACAAAGAATAGCAAGAGGCGCAGGCGGCGACTATACACCAAACTTCTTAGACGATGCAGGTATACGTAGTTGGGGATTAGAACCATTGTTTGATTCTACAGTAAATAACGATATGGTATGGTACTTAAACAGTAGTGGTACTCCTGGAACAGGCGACGAAGATGCACAAGAAGTTATTGAGCACGTATTCCACACACTACACATGCATGGATTAGATGCAGCAACATTAAAAATGTATCCAACTATAAGCGCAGACTGGGCAACTAGTGACTTACACGCTGCAATGAAAGAAGCAGCTGATGCAAATATGTGGGATCCAAGTGGATACTCACCTAATTGGGAAACTGACGCGGGCGAGTTTGAAGTCGGTGTTAAAGAATACTTGTACTTGTTGAACTTCTGTATGTTTGATTATTCAAGTCTATGGGATGGCGAAAGTCTTGCTCCAGAATGGAGTGATAGTGTAAAAACGCCAGCAGGTATACAAGCAAACAATCCCTTAGGTTATGCGTTGTTTAATACAAACATCGCCGATGTAATTAGTAAACCATCTTTGGCAACTATTAGAACAATATTCCAAGACGGTGACGTAGGCGATCCAACAGTCGCAGGCGCATCAGGATATAGTGCAGATGCACCAATTTCATTAACTGGCAACTTTACAGTTAGTTCAAACACTGCTACACTTGAAATCAACACAGCAAAAGATGGAATCACTGATGGTGATAAAACACTTGCACTTGCGCTAAATAACGGCGAAGCATCAACAAACGTTAGTATTACAGATTCAAGTCAAAATGTTGGGTCAACTTACTATGCTTATCCAGCAGCACAATCTATCAACGAAGGCAGTGCTCTGACAATTAATGTTGTTACAACAGATCAATCAGACGGAACATTATATTGGACAATTGGATCTAATGCAAGTGACTTTAGTCTAGCAAGTGGCAATTTTGCAATCACAAGCGACAATGGATCATTTACAGTAACTCCGACGGCTGATGCAGGAACAGAAGGCGCAGAAACATTTACAGTTGAAATTAGAACTGGTAGCGTAAGTGGTAATGTTGTGTATACAACTAATCCGATTACAATTAACGATACAAGTTTAACACCAACAGCTGATTATACAATTAACGTAGTAAACAATGGCGCAAGTGATTATACACTAAGCGGCACTGATAGAAATGGTGCAGTAAGTGGAAACGATCCAGCAATAGCATTTAACAACGGTGATGTTGTAGACTTTGTAGTTAGTGCAAGTGGACATCCGTTTTGGATCAAAACAGCACAAGTCACAGGAACAGGCAGTGGTGCACCAGGTGTAACTAATAACGGTACAGACAGTGGCACAGTTCAGTGGACTGTTGGTAGTACTGATACTTTCTACTATATCTGTCAAATCCACGCTGGAATGGTTGGCACAATAACAGCTTCATAAGGAAACTAAAATGGCAGTACAATTAATTAACATAGGCAATATTGCCAACGATGGAACAGGTGATGATCTTCGCGAAGCATTTATTAAAACAAATGCAAACTTTGAAGAGTTGGATCTACGTGACGATGAACAAACAACTGCTAAGAATTTAGGTGACACAGGCGAAGGATTATTCTTCCGTAGAAATGTATATGACTTAGAGTTTAAAAAGATTAGTGCAGGTTCAAATGTAACTCTAACTGCTGATGATAATAAGATTGTGATAGCCGCAGACAGCGGAGTAAGTGATTTAACTATTACTGCTGACACTGGCAATGTTGTACTAGACGATAGTGCAGCATTAACTATATCAGGCGGCGCAGACATTAGCACAGTTATTGTAGACGGCGTACTTACTGTTGCGTATACAGGCGTTACAGACTTAGTTTCAGATACTACTCCGCAACTAAGTGCAGATTTAGATGCACAAGCAAATAACTTATTAAATGTAGGAACTATTACTACAACCGGAATCAATGGTCCTGTAACAGGTAATGTAACAGGTAATCTAACAGGTAATGTAACAGGTGATCTAACTGGACTTGTGCATGGCATTGATATACGTACTATTGCTGGAGATGATCAAGCAGACTTTGGTGCTATTAATCCGGTGATAGAAAATTTATTCCAATATGTTATAATTAATACAGATATTGATTGGGGATCAATTACAACACCAAATAGTGGAATATTTGATTTAGGTGCTATTGCAGTATAACTTAATTCCGATAAATACGTTGTATAAGGAATCTATTTAATGTCAAATTTATGGAATATTGTAACTGGAGCTCGACTTAAAACACTAATTGAGAGATCCCAAGTCAACATTATTTTGCCACTTGCGAATGGTGTCTCTGCGGACATTGAACTAATTAGCGGTAGTATTCCTACAGGCACACGATTAGAAAATAATACGATAGTAGGAACAGTATACGAAGTTGCATATGATACAACATTTAATGCTGTGTTTAGAGCAACTACAGATACTGGATTTCAAGACTGTACAATTGAATTTGTAGTTACTGGTCCAGACTCTCCTACTTGGCAAACTGCTGAAGGGTTACTAGACGTAGGTTCTAATAATAGTTTATTCATCCTTGACAACGAAATTATAGATTATCAATTAGTAGCTACTGATACAGATTTAAGTGCCGGCGACGAGCTAAGTTATTTTATAGCCGACGGCGATGGTTCATTGCCGATAGGCATTACACTGAGTAGTACAGGTAGATTACAAGGTACTACTGAGCCTTTAATTAGTTTAGACAAACGCTTCACAGGCGGAGGCTATGATAGTGCTCCGTATGCTGGGCTCCCAATAGACTATGCTGTACTAAGTTCAAACGGCTTCGGAAGCTTCTACTACGATACTGTAGATTACGATTATAATGAACCAACTGCTAATTTAAGAAAATTAAATAGATATTATCCATTTGCTGTTACAGTTACAGACGGTGAAAATTTTGTTCGTAGAGAATTTAAAATCTATCTAGTAGGTGATGATTACTTAAAGGCAGACAACACTATAATGCAAGCAAGCACAGGTGTATTTACTGCTGATACAACGAACGTAAGAACTCCAGTATGGATAACTCCAAAAGATCTAGGCTTTCGACGTGCAAATAATTATACAACAATATATTTAGAAATTGTCGACAACTGGACACTTGAGGGTGTTATTGTTTATACTCTTGAAGATGTCAACGACGACCTTACTGCTAGTGAATTACCTCCTGGCATGACTTTAGATAGTCAAACAGGTGAAGTAGTTGGACGTATTCCTTATCAGCCAGCTGTTACACAAAACTATAAATTTACGGTAAGAGCGACAAGACTTACTACTGATTTAGAAACAGTTACAATATTTGCAAATATTTACGAAGATGTATTATTAGGTAATAACAGTTTTAAAATTTATAAAATTGATCTAACAGGTGCCATAGATGGCACTAATGATTTATTTGAACTAATAGGTAAGAAAATACTATTAGGAAATAGACAATACACTGTTACTAACGTAGATGCTAGAAATGCAGATTACGATATAGTATTTGTGGAGGAAACTCTTGCTCCTAGTATTAGTTTGCTGTTAAGTCAAACTGCTACAATAGGGCAAGATCATATATTTGTCTCACGTATGTCAGAATCTAATAAATCAAAGTATGCTGGCAGAACTTTAAAATTTTCAAATACAGAATCTTATACAATAAATGAGTTTACTCCGTACATTGAATGGCAGGTTACACAAACAACATCAGAAGATCCATTTCTGCCATCCAAGGCACCGAGATTGATAGAACTAAGCACAAATTACTATGTCGGCGACTATATTATTAACTCTATCGAGACAGGTGGCAACGGATTTATTTATAGATGCACAACTGCACATGCTGTAACTGCACAACTGGACGAATTTAATGATAACGTATTAATCGATGATATTGTACAATTAAACTTTATAGATGATAATTGGACGCAAGTTGCAGAAACATTAGAAGGACTTAGTGCAAATGACAGAGTTACAGCTACTAAACAGTCACTTGAAGCAGAATACAATGGTACTGCATATATTACAGTAGTTGACAGTTTAAATTGGAGAGTAAGAGTTCCTAGTACTGCATATTCAAGAATTAAAGCAAATATACAGGCATTCTTTAGTAGTGAAGATAGCAGTAATGTTATCGCAACACTAATACGCGACAACGAAGATAAAATAACACTTAGTACAAATTTAAGTTCACAGTTAAATAACGGCAGAAACATTGGCATTGCACTATTTGCAAAAGACAGTTTCTTCAAAAACCTTATTATTGCGGAACGCGACGAAGTTGATATACCTAGTACAGCTAAGACATTCGAAGTACGTGTAATCGGCGAAATAGACTCAAACATTAAATGGATAACACCTACAAAATTAGGAAGTATTAATGCTAATTTTACAAGTACACTAAAATTAATTGCTGAAACAACTGTACCAGATACTGCTATGATTTATACACTTAAATCTGGTAAGTTGCCATTTGGATTAACACTTAACTATGATGGTGAAATTATCGGTGCAGCTAGACAATATGGTACAGTTAATAACCCTGGATTAACTATATTTGAAAATAAAGCGGTTACCTGGGACGGGTCAATACCAGGCGATACAACCTTTGACAGAAGTTATAAATTTACAGTAGAAGCTAGAGATAGATTTAATTATACAGCAATTGAGCAACAATTCACATTATCTGTTCAAGATTTTGATAATATACAATATACTGACATTTATATGCGTCCTATGCTGTCTAATAGTCAAAGAAAATATTACAAAGATTTTGTAAGTAATCCTGAAGTGTTTTCCCCTAATAAAATTTATCGTCCTGGAGATCCAACATTTGGTATTCAGACAAATTTAGATATGCTTGTATATGCAGGAGTTGAAGCAACTACTATGGATAAATTTGTTGCTGCCGCAGCAAAGGGTCATAAACGTAAAAAATACATATTAGGTGATATAAAGAGTGCTGTTGCTAAACTATCAGCTACATCAGATACTATATACGAAGTAGTGTATATAGATGTTAAAGATCCTGCTAATTCGACTACAGGCACTAAAACTGCTGATAAATTTATTACTAAATCAAAAGAAAAAATAACAGTCGATAGTATCCAGTATGCAGTTTTAGACGATGCTACTCGATTTAGAGCGGGATATAACCAACTAGCTGTTTATACTAGAGCAATTGCAAGATTTGTGTTCAGTGACACAGATGAAATTATTATTGAAACAAGAGCGCCTGCAGAAGAAGAACTTAATGTAGACAATGCAGACTTTGAAGTTACTGTAAGAGCAGGCGGCGTAGTCGAAGTTGAACTACAAAAAGGCGATAGCGAACCATACCGTCTTAGACCTAAGACTAATACTATTAAAACAGACTCAAATGCAATCAATGTTAGTCAATCAACTGACTCAATTAAATATATATCTAGTATAGATAATATGAGAGCAAATATTAAAACAGTCGGCGACGAAGAAAGAAACTATTTGCCTTTATGGATGAGAACTGCACAAACAGGATTTCAAGAATTAGATTATGTAACTGCAATACCAATTTGCTATTGTAAGCCGGGAGAATCGGCAACTATAATCAATAACATTAAAAACTATGGGTTTGATCCTAAAATAATTAATTACGATATAGACAGATATATTGTTAAACAAACTGAGAACTCCGATGTTGAGAAATTTGTGCTGTTCGCAAATTACCAATTCAATGTATAACATCGATAAATATATTAAAGAGGAATTAACATGGCTAGTACTATTATAAGCGGAACAATTGACGGATCATATCCAGTTGCAGGTGTTGACAACGACACTCAAGGCTTTCGTGACAACTTTACAATTATTAAAACAGGGTTAGCAACAGCAGCTAGTGAACTGACTGTGTTACAAGCAAACACTGCTAAACTAAATGCTACTAACGACTTTTTAGCAAGTGACGTTACTAATGCTAATTTTTCACTAAACACAGAAAAATATCATAATATTGGTACTGTAATTGCTGGACAAAATATTAGTTTCTTAAACGGTTCGTACCAAAGTGCAACGGTTAACTTAGCAGAAGGTACTAGTACAATTAACTTTGCACTTGCTGATTGGCCAGATAGAGATCATGTTGCTAAAATGACTGTGCAGTTGTTTGGTAATGACACTGCTAAAACTGTAACATTTACAGTTGACGGTGGCGGCACAATTAAATACAGTGCAAACTTTCCGGCTACCTTAACTTTAGATAGTAGTGCCAATCCGTTGATTATCGACTTTTGGACTTATAGTCAAGGTACAACAGTATATGCAGAGTATAGAGGCCAGTTCACTTAATGCTTAATCCACTAGTTGACAGCCTAGCAGGTCTATCTATAAACGAATTAGAAGACAAAATAGTTGTACTCCAGCGTAGATACTTTATGACAGCAAATCCTGGAGTGCAACATCAAATACAAAACTTCTTAGAAATCTATCAAGAAGAAGTACAAACTCGCCGTGCAATCGAATATAATCGTCAAAAAAATGCAGAAAATGGCGAATCAGGACTTGACAATCTAATCAATGTAAGTTAAAATAAGTGTATGCTTATGAAAACAGACGAACTCGGTATTCCGCGATTTACAAACAAAGACTTAGTTAGCATGATCTATAGTGGACATGTTGATAAGTGTCATGTTGTGCTATGTGATCCCAGTGATGACATTGAAAAGTTTAACGCAGCAATGCGTGAGCAATACCTTCCAGAACTAAAACAATATATTCCACTAGATGTAGATCAAAAGACTTTTGACGGTGCATTACAATCAGAATGGTTTATGCCTGATGAGTATAAGCAACTAACTATACAAAACTATATTCTAAATAAATGTAAAACTGATCAAGAAATTGAAAGAGTTAGTGAAGAATTAAAAGCATTTAGAGAACGCGACATGTTTAACTTACTTCGCTACATGGTTTATCTTGTGGACTTTATGCGTGAAAATAATATCGTTTGGGGAGTAGGCAGAGGATCAAGTGTAGCAAGTTATGTGCTATACTTAATAGGCGTACACAGAATCGATTCAATCCAGTTTGACCTGGATTGGAGAGAGTTCCTAAGATAAGTAAGTATATAACCAAAAGGAGACAGATATGTCAAAAGGCAATCCAGCAAAGAAACAGCACCGCAGTATGCGAGGCAAAAGTGTAGATATGGATCTTCTACGTAAACGTAACGAATTAACTCCAGCAGTAGGCAATGCTCGCGTAAATGCACGTGGTGATGAACTAGGTCCTGGCGGACAGATCATCAAAAAGCGTGAAGATGTGGTAGCAGAACATTATGCACATACTGGCGTTGCACAAGAATCAACTGGAAGAACAAATGCACCAGTTGCAGATATTCCAGTTGCCCCTGCGCCTGTTGCAGCAGTACCTGCTAAAAAGACTGTGACACGTACTAAAAAAGAAGAAGCAGTAATCGATGCTCCTATCACAGCAGCAGAGCAAGAAATGCTTGACGAAGCAGATGCATGGGTTGAAGATGCAGATGGCAATTTTGTACCAAAAGGTGATTAATGTCTAGTAATATAAATGCGATTAAAGGAACGCCTCGAGCGTTCGGCAACAATGTATTAGTAACAGATATGCACTTTGGAGAACAAGTAACCGAAAGTGGAATCATTATTGCAGACGATAATGGTACCACTAGAGGCATCTATCCAAGGTGGGCTCGTGTGTACGACAAAGGTCCTGATAACAAGGATGAATTTACTGTTGGTGATTGGATTTTAATTCCGCATGGTAGATGGACTAGGAGTGTTAAAGTTGAGACACCCAACGGCGAAGTGGAAATACGCAAAGTCGAACTAGAAAGTATACTAGCAACAAGTAAAGAAAAGCCAAATGGTCTACAAATAGGCGCAGAATATGCAGATGGCGAACACGCAACAATTGACCCATCATCATTTATTAATTAAGGTAAAACATGACAAACGTATTTGAAGACGTAAACAAATTTGGCACAGCATGTGACCAACCAGCAAGTGAAGCAAACTACAAAATGTATCTTGGTCTTATCGACGAAGAAGTAGGCGAGCTTGTAGACGCTGTGGCTGCAAACGACAAGGTAGAACAACTAGACGCACTAGTTGATATTCTAGTAGTTACTGTAGGTGCTATTCGTGCCGCAGGATGGGATGGCGAAGCGGCTTGGAAAGAAGTGATGAACACTAACTTTGCAAAGATTGATGCAGAAACAGGTAAAGTACGCAAGCGTGAAGACGGCAAAGTGCTAAAGCCCGAAGGTTGGAAGGCACCAGAACTAGCACAGTTTATCGACAACCTCGATTTGAACAATTTAAAAAACTAAAAAACTACTTGACTCCTTAGCGTTTATATGTTATTATATGTATAAACACTAAGGAGTTTTTCATGAAAATAACACCGCAGACAGCAGGGTTAGGCACTACCGGATTAACTGGCATTGTTCTTATGACCCTTCACATTACTGGATATCTTACAGGTTGGGCATGGCCATTGCTATATGTTATGCTTATCATCTCAGGTATTGGACAAGAAAATAGGAAGGACAAATAACATGGCAACACATGGTATGATTGACTTAGAAACACTAGACACACTTCCTAGCTGTACAGTACTAAGTTTAGGTGCAGTTAAATTTGATCCTTTAAATGACAGCGAACCGCATAGTGAACTGTATCTTAAAATTGACATCGACGAACAAGATCGTCTAGGTCGTACAGCAAGTGACAGCACTATTGAATGGTGGGGCAAACAAGACCCTAAAGCAATGGAAGAAGCATTTGATCAAACTGGCGCAGTAAGTGTTGCAGAAGCACTACGCCAAGTCAGCAAATGGAGCGTAGGTGTTGACACTATTTGGGGACAAGGCTACGGCTTTGACTTAACTATTATGGAAGATATGTATCGCATGCTCGGCGTACCTATTCCGTGGCAGTTTTGGCAAATCAAAGATGCACGTACACTGTTTGGTTGTTGCAAAATTGATCCACGAAAAGTACTAAAACAAACTGATTTGCACAACGCACTAGCAGACGCTTACTTCCAAGCAAAAGGCGTACAACTAGCATACAAGGAGTTGGGTGTTGAAAGATAGTCCCATTAATACACTACAACAGTTAATGTGCATTACTATGGAAGAGTGCGGCGAACTAACACAACGCTGTTCAAAGATGATGCGCAAGTTTAGTACAATCGACGAAGCAACAGAAGAACAACGTTTAAAACTGCTAGAAGAAGCAGGCGATGTGTTGTGTATGATCGAACTAATGGTAGAACACGGCCTCTTGACAAACGACGAATTAGGTGTTAGAGTAAACTATAAACGTAATAAATTAAAGAAATGGAGTGATTTAATTGACTAATCAAATTTTAGTATTTGACGACATTGTGCCAGAATGGTTATATAGTTCTATTAAAAAAAATATTTTATCAATACCAGTAACGTGTGAACATCACGGCATTGGTCCAGACGTAGGGCACTCCTTTTTTAGTAAAATATGGCCTCTATTCGGTTTACACGAAATGCCGTGGGAGTATAAAGCAACCTTTTCTGCACTTGACGCTGCTAGAGGCAGAATAAGCACAAATGACGAAGTGTTACCATTACACTTAGTGCAATGTCAACTTAACCTTACTACAAAGACGTTAAAAGGCGGATTTCACCAGGACATAGGGCCGCCCGGCTATACTATGGTTCATTTTATTAATGGAGATACAGGAATGGACTTCTGGAGTGATAATCCCGATAATGGCGGCAACAAAATTCACGAGGTAGAATGGAAAGATAACCGCTGTGTTATATTTCCAAGCAACTTATGGCATAGAGGTGTGCCAACAATTAATGTTGAGCCGCGCCTAACATTAGGATATATATTTGGTGGACCGCCGCAAAGCCAACACGATCACGACAATAATATATTAAGTCCTATATTTAAAAAAGAGTGGCATCAAAAACTAACAAATAATAACAGAGGTAAGTAAATGAAGCAATTATGGGTAGAACAATATCGTCCTAAAAGTATTGACGGATACGTGTTCCGTGACGAAAGTCAGCGAGAACAAATTAAAGGCTGGATTGATAGTGGAAGTATTCCGCACATTCTACTAAGTGGTAGTGCCGGACTAGGTAAAACTACTATTGCTAAGATTCTTATTAATCAACTAGATGTACAAGACACCGATGTTATGGTTGCTAACGGATCTAAAGAAGCACGTAAGATTGAATGGGTTGACAAACTTATTACATTCTGTCAAACTATGCCGTTTGGTGACTTTAAGGTTGTGCTTATTGACGAAGCTGATTATATGAACATTAATAGTGTGCAGCCTGCACTACGTAACTTAATGGAAGACTACAGTCACAGTGTGCGCTTTATTCTAACGTGTAACTATCCCAACAAGATTATGCCAGCTATACACAGTCGCTGTCAGCACATGCACATTGCGAAGATTGATCAGGTAGAGTTTACAGCACGTATGGCGGAGATCCTCATTACAGAGGGTGTACAGTTTGATCTAGACACCTTAGATACGTATGTTAAGGCATACTATCCAGACTTGCGTAAGTGTATTAACACAGTGCAACTAGAAGCACAAACAGGCACTCTAGTTAGCAAGAACGCAGATGCTAGTACAGATGACTACAAGCTAAAGATGGTTGACTTATTTAAAGCGGGTAAGATTACAGAAGCACGTAAACTTATTTGTAGTCAAGTATTGCCAGAAGAGATGGACGAAATCTATCGCTGGCTATATGACAACGTTGATGTGTTCGGAAATGAAGAGCAACAAGACAGTGCTGTGCTAATTATTAAACAAGGGCTGGTAGA
>Ga0075469_10000108_pt1 | contig 30711 bp, 27 predicted proteins | sample DEB08_DNA_13_FD_77577 | JGI IMG/M metagenome (GOLD analysis project Ga0075469, IMG submission 77577) | Aqueous microbial communities from the Delaware River and Bay under freshwater to marine salinity gradient to study organic matter... | ecosystem: Environmental > Aquatic > Marine > Coastal ...
ATCCCCTGCCTAATTGTCACAAAAACCAACTTGGCTTGATATTGGTCATGTATAAAGCATGAGTGAAGACAAGAAAAAAAAGATATCGTTTAAATGGGCATTTAAAGAATATATTTGGCCAAGAAAAGGAATGTTGGGGATTGGATTAATCCTAATCCTAATTCAAAGTGCAGCTGGATTGGTTGCTCCTTATGCCAGTAGATTTTTATTTGATGACATAGTTCCAAATAGAGATATGAAAGGACTTTGGATTCTTTTAGCTGTTGTGGCAGCTTCCATTTTAATTAGAGCTGTAACTTCATTTAGTATCACCAGATTATTAAGCGTACAAGCACAACTCATGATTTCTCAGATGAGAGTTCAGGTACAGAAAAAATTACTTAAACTACCAATTGGCTTTTTCGATAATCATAAATCTGGAGCATTAGTTTCACGAGTAATGACAGATGTAGAAGGAGTTCGTAACCTTGTAGGAACTGGATTTGTACAATTAATTGGAGGAATAATTACTTCTATAGCTTCGGTAGTTCTGTTGTTACAAATTAGCCCAATAATGACAATTTCGGTATTGATTCCTATTCTGATTTTTGCATTTGTAATGCTTAAAGCATTCGGATACGTTCGCCCAATATTTAGAGACAGAGGTAAAATTAATGCTGAGGTAAAAGGAAACTTAACCGAAACATTAGGTGGTGTGAGAGTAATAAAAGCCTTTAATGCCGAAGACCAAGTAAACTCTAGTTTTGAAAAAGGAGTTGATCGTTTGTACCAAAATGTAAAAAAGAGTTTGACAGCTACTGCCATAATTAGTAGTTCATCCGTATTTTTAATTGGATTAGCTTCTACAGGAATTATGGGAATTGGTGGTTACTTTATGATGGGAGGAACCATGACAATGGGAGAGTTTTTGTCGTTTACTTTACTACTAGGTTTTATGATTGCTCCAATTGTACAAATGGGAAACATTGGAAGCCAATTGACGGATGCCATGGCAGGACTTGACAGAACTCAGGAGTTGATGGACATGAAAGAGGAAGATGACGAAGAAGTGAGAACGGAATTTTTGAAAGACGTGAAAGGACACATAAAATTTGAAGATGTTTCGTTTAGTTATGAGGAAAGCAAAGAAGTGTTGCATAATATTTCTTTTGAAGCTGCTCCAGGAAGTGTAACTGCTTTGGTTGGTTCTTCGGGATCGGGAAAATCAACCATTGCTGGGTTGGTTGCTACTTTTTTGAATCCTAAATCGGGTAAAACAACTATTGACTCGGTAGATATGGCTACGGTAAATTTAGGCAGTTACCGACAAAACCTTGCTGTTGTGTTACAAGATGACTTTTTGTTTGAAGGAACAATTAGAGAAAATATAGTTTTCCCAAGACCTGATGCTAACGAAAAAGAATTGCTAGAAGCAGTTGAAGGAGCTTACGTGAATGAGTTTACAGATAGATTTGAAAAAGGACTGGAAACCATTATTGGAGAAAGAGGGGTGAAATTATCTGGAGGACAAAAACAAAGAATTTCTATTGCTCGAGCATTGCTGGCAAACCCCAAAATTATTATTTTGGATGAAGCTACATCTAACCTGGATACAGAAAGTGAATCGTTTATTCAAAAGAGTTTAAACGAGTTGATGAAAAACAGAACTACGTTTGTAATTGCCCACAGATTAAGTACCATTCGCCAAGCCAATCAAATATTAGTAATAGAAGACGGAAAGATTTGCGAAAGAGGAACACATGACGAATTACTGGCTACTGAGGGTAGGTATTATGAATTGCATACTTACCAGAGTAGGATATAATTTAAAATAAACACATTACTTACAATAAGTTACACCTTTATTCGTGTAAGTATTTGTAATCAACAAAAATCAATTGATAATGAAAAGTGTTTTATTTTATTTGGGATTAACTGTAATGGTATTTTCGGTAACGTTTGTTTCGTGTAAGAAAGAGGATAACGATAACTCTTGTAACGTTTCAAATCCAACTGAGGATTTAGTTTGGTTGAAAGAAGTAATTGAAGCTTCTGAAAACGATAAATACGCCTACATAAAGCAAGCAACTTACAAAAGAAATACTGTTTTTTATTGGGGAAGCTGTGATCCAGCAGCTAGCTGGGCTTTAATAGTAAAAGATTGTAATGGAGATCAGATTGGGGATATTGAAAATGAAGACTTAAAAGATGAATTTGTTCTTTGGCAACATCAAAATTCTTTGTGTAGTTTTTAATATTCTAATCTAGACTTCTTTTAAAAGTAATTACTCCAAAAATTTATCTAACACGTTTTTAGTTATTTGATGAATAACTGTATCTACTGATAAGCTTCCTGTGTAGGTCATTGAACCTACTGAAAATACTTTGGAACCATTTGGTTTTTCGTAGTAAATCATGTTAGCACCTCCGTTATCAGGATTTGTTCCAATACCCAAAATAGTCATTCCTGCTGGAGAACTAGCACATACTTTATCCGTTTCTCCTCCACTTGCTTTTCCATTATTTAAACTAGTTTCTCCTATCAACTGTCCGGTTACAACTCCTGTGTTGTTATAAATCCAATGACTAGAATTTAAGACTCGGTAAGGAGCGTAAGTATGAATCCCAGCTCTTGTATATTGTACACCCAAATGTCTTGATTCTGGCTTATCTAAACTTCTAAAAGTTCCTCCCAAACCATTAGTGTAATTATGAGCTCCTCCCAATTTCATTACTTCAATTCTGTCGTTTAATAAAGCAACTCGCCAATATATTCCATTCCCACCCAAATATATTAACCTACCTCCTGCATCTAAAAAACGAATCAAGTGGTTGTACATTTCTAATGTCCAATATTCGGGATGAACGTTTAGCATTATTACCTTTTAATCATCTAAATAATTGGGGTTTAAATGTAAATCAATATCAGCAGCCACATCAAAATCATAATTGTTATTTTCTAGCCATCTGTGCAAATGAAGTTCGGCAGCAACTAGGTGACCAGTATTTCCTGTAGGTCTATCAACAAGGTTTGGTCTATGAAAACTAACTATGGTAGAGTTATGTGTTTCTTCGTTAAATCCATATTTATAAAATGATTGACCCGACCAATCGTTATAAGCTTACAAGGTATTGGTAGATGCCATTACCAATATCTCATTATTGGATGAAGTATTTTTTTTCACCACAAAAGATATGTGACACAACTCACTTAAACTATTGGTAACCTGAGCAGAATAAATTCTCGAAACTGCAGATTGTGGAACTACAAACTGAAAACTTGTTTGCCAATCACACCCAAAAGAATAAGAAAAAAAATTATAATCTTGCCTGCTACTAGCTACATTAGCAGCCGATTGAAATAAATTTTTACTAGCTCCGTAATGATAAATAGCTATATCAACTGAATTAGAAAGGAAATGAATTTTGAAATTCACAGTGTCACCAGGCGAATAACTTATCTCGTCTGTATATCCTTCAACTTGATGAGAATTAGTTATGGTTACCGAACCACAATTAATACTATTTGTTTTCTTATCCTTAGAACAACTTACCACATAAATAACCAGAAAAAGGATAACTGATAGGTTAATTAAATAAGGCGATTTATTACTCATATTAAATAAAATGGTTGAATAGAATACTTATGATTAAAATCAAATATACATAATTTGATTTTAATTTATATTTATAAAAAACTATAAATCAGACAATACAGACTTAACAAGACTAAGATTGTAGGAATTTATTTTCTGATGGGAAGGCATCCAACCCAATAAAAATCGAATAAAATCAACACAAGCAATTGGATATAATTTTCTCCATTCTGTTTCTAATTCTTTAAAAGTAAAATTAAATTTATCTTCCTGAAACGCTTGTTCCAATTCATTGAAATAATAATACAATAACTCATTCTCATACAGCTCACACTCCGAACTAGAAAGGCAACTTCCTAAAAAGTAGGCTAAATCTTTCATTCCACATCCACCACCCACATATTGAAAATCGACTGCAGCAACTTGATTTCCGTCTTTAGAAAAACAAAAATTAGCCAACTTAGCATCTCCGTGAACTATAGTTTGATACTTACAAGTATTCAAAGTTTCATCTATTAATTGTGCTTTAGTTTTTAACTCTTTATTCTCAATCTTCTGCCATTCGTCTGGTCGTGTTTCTAGGTTCCAATAAGTTCCTATTTCCCATAATCCAGTTGGCTTTTTAGTTAAAAATACAGCATGGAAATTAGCTAACCATTTCAAGCATACTTTCACTTCCGAGAAATCAATTTCTTGTTTTCGTAAAGGAAAATTAGTGTCCAAATCTTCTAAAATAATCCACTGCTCTTCCCTTTCTTTGAATGAGCTAATAAAGTTAGGAACTCGAGAATTACCTGTACATAATTGATTCCAGTTCTCATACCATTTGGTTTCTACTTGGTAAGATTTTACTTTTCTTTTGTGAGAATTATTGGTGTTCCAGCCTCTAGGATGAGTATCGGCTTTAGTAAGCGTAATATATTTTACTACAACCGTAGATACTGAAGAACCAATTAATTGATAACGACAAATCTTACCATAACCACTCCACAAAGATTGAATGACTTCAGTTTCTTTACAATCTGAAGCATTGGTTATTTTTAAAAGATAGTTCTTGAAATTTGAGTTCATTGTGCAGATAAAAATTAAACAAAAATACCATTAAAGAATAATTAAACGTTAAATTTGAATAAGATAAATTTCTTCCATAAACTATTCATTGTGAAAAACATAAATTAATAATTATGGCCTTGTTCCTTTCAACATTTGTAAATGGATTTAGTCAGGAATCACAAACAGAAATAATTGATAAAAAACACTCCATTCATCTTGAAATTGGAGGCAGAGCATTTCTTTTTGGTTCATTAAATTATGAATATGCTTTCTTAAACAGGTTTTCTTTTGGAGGAGGATTAGGGCTTTTAAATATATCAAGAGGAGAAATAAACAACACAGCCGAAACAGGTAAATACTTTGATATGGCGTCCTCACAGACGATTTATGGAAATTACTTTGTAGGAAAAAACAAACATAAATTATTACTTACAGCTGGTTTTACCAATTATTCGTCATTCAATAGAAATAAATATCCATCAAAAACAGAGACCTACAATGAAACCTCTTTAGGTTTTAATGGTGGAGTTGGATATCAAGCCACTGGCAACAAAACATTTTTTAGAGTTACTTTGTATGGATTAAACCTTCCCGAGTCCAATGGTTTTTTTCCTATATACATTCCTTGGATAGGTTTAAATACTGGAATTAAATTTTAAAAACAACATTATGAAAACAGCTAACAAAATACTTTTTACTTCTATTTTATTATCGGCAATATTATTAATGAATTGCAACAAAAAAGGATGCAAAGAAAAACACCAAACTTCAACAACTTATGTAATCCAAGATTCCTTGTTGATTGCTATTTCTCAGGAATGGCAACAACAGAATTATGAAATTGAAGTAATAAGGTGTGAAAAATCTGAAGACCATATCTCTATAAAAAATTTAAATGATATTGGGTTTAAATTTGATGGGACAATTAGTGGAACTACATTTTCTTTTCCTTCGCAAGATATTGATGACGATAATTGGAAAAAAGTAGAGTGCACAGGAACTATTACTGGCAATAACATTGTTATTGATTACACATTTTTAAACTGGGATGGTGAACCATTTTGGGGACGAGGATCAGGGACTAAAAAATAAATTCAACATCTATTTAAACCTTTTGGGAATGTGGTTGTCTAACTCGAATAACCTTAAAAAATAATATGAAAATTAAACTATTTATATCATTAGCTGCTTTGTCATTAGCATCATTATCTCTTTATTCTCAAACAACCACACAATATGGTCCTGACGGTTTTGTAAAAATCGAAAATGGTTCAGGTGGATTTATTGCTGCACTAGATCCTGGAGATAGATTTAGTAGAGAACATGATGTAATTGGCGATATTGATGGAGATGGAGTATTGGATTTAGCGGTAGGTGCTCGTTCTGATGATGATGGGGCAACAGATGCTGGAGCAGTTTATATTCTTTTTATGAATAGCAATGGAACAGTAAAATCGAACCAAAAAATATCTATGCTTTCAGGAGGGTTTACTGACACTCTTTACACAAGTAGTTTCTTTGGTTATGGAGTTGCTGGAGTTGGCGATTATAATGGTGATGGAGTTCCTGATATTGCAGTTTCTGCCAATCATGTACCCAATAGTGTGGTTTACATCCTTCATTTAGATACAAATGGAACTGTAAAAAGTTATGTAAAAAATCAAAATATTACTTCACAAGGTCTTTCAGCTTTAGGAGATTTAGACGGAGATGGAAGAATTGACATAGCAGCCTGTAATCCTTCCTCTAATGATGGAGGAAGAAGAAAAGGGGCAATTAAACTTCTTTTTTTTAATGCTAATTCAAGAGTTGTAAATACCAAAACTGTAGACATTAGTTCAACTCAAGGAGGTTTTGGAGTAGGATTAGTTAATGATGATGGATTTGGAGGAAGAGAAGTTGCAATGCTTGGAGATATAGATAGTAATGGCAGTAATGAAATTGCTGTAGGTGCATTTGCTTCTGACAGTGGTAAAGGTGCTGTTTGGATTCTTTCGCTTGATGCTACTACTTTTAATGTAACCTCTAAACTAAAAATTACCGAGGGCATGAATGGTTTTGCTGACGAATTATCTGATACAATCAATGCTAACGGAACATTTGGTGCAGCTTTTGGTCACGCAATGTGTGCTCCAGGAGATTTAAATGGTGATGGAGTTCCTGATTTGATTACAGGAGCAAACCAACAAAACGAAGGACATGGATATATCCTTTATTTAAACTCTGATAAAACAGTAAAAACTTACACCAAAATAAGTAATAACAATGGAGGTTTTGGTCTTGTATTAGCCCCAACAGAAAGATTCTCTAGATCTATTTCTTTTATTGGTGATTTAAGAGGAGATGGAACTATTGCAGTAAATATAGGTGGTGGCGCAGGTGCCGGAGGTTCAGGTACTTTATACCTTCTTTTTTTAAAACCTTGTGATTTTATTCAAGAACCAGGTAACAATCATTGGAACGGAGGAAATACACTATTTACTAACTGGAGCCATGCTTCGCAAATGTTAACTAGCGATTCGCTAACCTTTGAGCAATGTACTTTTAAAGCATTTGAAACAGATGCAGCTTATATGACTTACAACTTTAATGATGGAAGATGTATTTGTAAAGACAGTACAGCTACATTAACAGTGAGCACTGAACTTAGTACTGCTTTCACAAATACTTGTTTTAGTGGTAATGTCACTTCTTTGGATGAAGATAGAGTATCCCTTAATCAAGTAAGCATTTATCCTAACCCAACTTCTACTAGTATTAATATTGTGACAACACAAATGAATTTTTCTCAAGAAGATAGAATTGACTTACTATCATTAACAGGAAAATTAATTTACTCTCAGGACTTTAATAGTAAGAATACAACTATAGATTTATCTCTATTACCTGCAGGAGTTTATGTATTGAATGTAATCTCTAATAATAAGAACACCTCTTATAAAGTGATTAAGAAATAAAAAACTACTTGTTTTGAATCATACCAGAAAGGAGTTCGTACAATTGGTGCAACTCCTTTTTATCTTTTAGGAGTTCAAGGTGTTTGTTCATTGTAAACGAATCACCTCTTAATGCTGGTCCAGTTTGGTTGTTTATTGCTTTTCCTTTTTGATTTTTATGAAATACTTCTTTTATCAAAGGTTTTAATAGCTCAAAATCTACTTGTTGCTCTTCGCATAGATCCTCGCCTATTACTTGCATGTAGTTTGCAAAATTAGAAACAAATACAGCTGATAAATGAAGCTTTTGCCTTTGGGCTGAGGATAATTCAACTACTTTATTAGAAAGCTTATTTGCTAGACCTTTCAATAACTCTAAATTCTTTTCATTGTTTCCCTCTACACAAATAGGAATCTCTTTAAAATCTGCTTGGTGCGATTTAGTAAATGTTTGTAAAGGATAAAAACTACCAAAATGTGAGAATGAGTTTTCAAATACATCTATGGAAACACTCCCAGAAGTATGAACCACAAAATGACCTTTAAAATCTAGCTTCTCAACTATTTTCTCAATGGCATTGTCAGTTGTAGCGATTATATATAAATCACTTTCCTTATTAATTTCACTAAGATTATTTGTGGATTTAGCATCAAGTTTTTCTGCTAGAGCTTTAGCATTAGCCTTTGTTCTGCTATAAACTTCTACCACATCAAATCCGTTCAATATAAAAGCTTTACCCAAATTATGAGCAACATTCCCTGAACCTATGAGTGTGATTTTTTTTATCATTTACTCCTCTTAACTCTATAAAATACTGCCATGATAGATCCTAACAACATCAAGATACATCCTAACCACAATAAATTAATAAGTGGGAATGTTTTGGCTTGCATTATCATGAATTCTTTTCCAGTAATATCTAATGAAAACTGACGAGGTTGCATTACCGTAGAATCCTCTTTAAAACTTGGAACCGAAATCCCCATCAAAGCTACTTTTATTCCAAAATCTTCATCTACAACAGGCATTGGTGGCTTAAGTGTAGAATCTGAATTTATTAAATAAATAAGAGATTGTGTTTTAGAAGATACCTTTTGCTGGTAATCTACAAACCTTAAACTCACAACTCCAGCTAACGAATTATTTTCGTAAGGATATTGCTTATTGCCTTCCACAATCACCATTCCGTGTGTTGTTACAATTGTATCACCAACTGCAGCAGTATAGTTTTCGTAAGGCATAAACCCATCATTTTGATCTTCAAAAATTGCAGGGTCTGGATATTTGATGTGCGAAAACACATCATGAGAAATAAAGTGTTTAGTTGATGGTTCTGCTACATTTCCAAACTGTTTGTTAAGTTGTACAAATGGTTCCAATGTAAATAGCTTCTCTCCCACTCTGTGGCTCAACCACTCTTGAGCATTAGAGTCTGGAGCAATTAACTCCCAATACTTAATGTTTTCAGTAAAAAAATCTTGAGTAATTGTATGACTTTCTTGGGCTTGAAAATATTCGCCATTATAAGAAACAACATCTCCTTTTTCATAACTCAATGGAATTGGATTAAAATAATCTACTTCGTAGTAAATATTTATTCCTTCTTGTCTTCTGCTTCTGTAGGATACAAAATACTCACGCATGTAAGTAGTATCTCCCAAAGTGATTTGTACATCTTCATTATTCTCAAATGTTTCGCTTAAAGAAGCCAAATCAAATTTACCACCTTTGTTGTGAGATAATTTTTTACTCTGAGAATTAGAGATTAAAGCGCCAAACAAAATTAATCCAAACCCAATGTGAGCGATTGATGAACCAGCAAAGTTTAATTTACCTTTAAGAAAACGAATGAAGTAATCTAGGTTTCCTACCACTGCATAAATAGAAGTAAAAAGTAAGGCTATATAAACGATAGTTTCTGCCAAAGAAAAATCATTTCCTGTAAAAGTGAATACAAACAATCCAATTACTGTAAGCACTATAGAGATTGTTAATGATAAAGCTATTTGCTTAAAAAACAATTTGAAAGGCATTCCTTTGTATCTCAAATATTGACCAAACCCAACAAACAAAGATACAAATACGGCAAAAGCTCCTTGACGGACATTATAGTGTTGCAATACATTTTCTTTACCAGCAATGTTAGTTCCAAATAATCTGTTCCAAACAGGATACGAATTATCTACAAATATTTGTAAGCAGGCAAGGAACAAAACCAAACTCCCCATAAACATCCAAAACTCTCGGCTCCAAAGCTTGTCCTCAGTTTTAGCTTTTGGGAAATACTTAATAGATGCTATAACCACAAATACTAACGTTACTATAGATCCTAATATGAATACAACTCCTGATGCTGGAATTCCTAATACTTTATCCGTTTCGCTTGCAGCAACTGTCATCACAAACAAGAAGATAGAAATAACTGTGTACATCAGTTTGTGTTGCTTTCCTTTAAGCATCATAAATACGGACAACCAAACAAAAAACAAGATGAAAAACAAGAGCTGACCCAGCATTCCATTATCTGTAAATGAATGAACCGAGCTATCACCTAAAACTCCACTCTTAGTTAAGAATGTAGAATATAAGACCAAGATAAATGATAAGAAAGTTAGAATGAAAGTAAAAAACAGAGAACTGTTTTTTCTTTGGTTAGCAAGCATCAAGTGACCTGCTCCAACAAAAGTTAACCAAGGGATGTACGAAACATTTTCTACTGGATCCCAAGCCCAAAATCCACCAAAACTAAGTGATTCATATGCCCACATTCCTCCCATAAGGATTCCAATTCCTAAAACTCCAACCCCTACAAAAGTCCAACTCATTGCAGGCTTTACCCACTCTTTAAGCTTGTCTTCCATTAATCCAGCAATTGCATAAGCAAAAGGTACAGCAGTTAAGGCAAACCCTAAAAATAAAGTCGGTGGATGAATCGTCATCCAATAGTTTTGTAATAAAGGGTTAAGTCCTTGTCCATCTTGGAACATTGGTAAACCAGACATATCAGCTAATTCCGTCCAAGGTAATCCAAGGTTTTGAGGTAGGTTTTTAGTTAAAAGAAATACGTTACTTCCAATTTTAAAATCGAAAACATATACTCCTAAAATCATTGCTGTTAAAAAAGCCTGAGACAATACAAATACTGTCATCACTGAGGTTTCCCATTTCTTAGCTCCTCTTATCAAAAGGTTACCAATAACAACATTCCAAAACATCCAAAGCAGGAAACTACCTTCCTGTCCTCCCCAAAAACAAGAAACTAAATACCTAAGCGGCATGGAATCGTTAGAATATTTCCATACGTAGTTAAACTCGTAATAATGTCCGTAAATTAAAAAATACAAAAGAGTAATTACACTCAGTATTCCTAATGAATGGAGTCTAAAAGAAGTTCTTCCAGATTTTTTCCAAAGAGAAGTTAAGGCTAAATCGCCTCTGTTTCTGAATGATAAATAATAAGAGATCGTAGAGAACAAAGCTGTTACAAACGAAAAAAATACTAAAAAATATCCTAGGTTACTTAAAACTGTTGTGGTCAAATCTATAGGTTTTTTATACCCTACAAATATAGGGAATCGTGAATTGGGATTGGAGAATTACGGATTGTTTTTTTATAGATTATTTAATATTACTACAAAAATTTTACCTTTGACAATGGAGAAAGAAATTACCCTTGGCGATAAGACTTTTAAGCCTTTTATAAGCAAAGAAAAAATTGACGAACAAATCTCGAGAGTTGCTCAAGAAATTAATCGCGATTACAAAGGAAAAAAACCACTTTTAGTAGGAATACTTAATGGTTCGGTTATGTTTTTCTCCGATCTACTTAAGAAAATTGACATAGAATGTGAAGTAGCGTTCTTACGTGTTTCTTCCTACAAAGGAACCGAAACTACAGGAAATGTAAAAAAAGTATTAGGACTTGATAAAAACATTGAAGGCTCTGATGTTATTATTATTGAAGACATTGTAGACACAGGAATTACTCTTGAGCACATTGTTAACGATTTATCGGGAAGTAAACCTAATAGCCTTAAAGTAGCCACTCTCTTATTTAAACCAAATGCCTACACTAAAGATTATCCTATTGATTATGTAGGATTTGAAGTAGGAAATGAATTTTTAGTTGGATTTGGATTAGATTATAACGAAATTGGCAGAAATTTAGATGAACTATACATAATAAAAGAACCTATGTTAAACATTATTTTATTTGGCCCTCCAGGAGCAGGAAAAGGAACTCAATCGGAGTTGATTCAAGAAAAATTTAACCTAACTCACTTATCTACAGGCGATATGTTCCGCTTTCATATGAAAAACGATACTGCTTTAGGTAAAAAAGCAAAAGAGTACATGGAAGCTGGGAACCTAGTTCCAGACCAATTGGTGATTGATATGATTGACAATAAATTAAGTGAATCACACGATACAGATGGATTCATTTTTGACGGATTCCCAAGGACACCAGACCAAGCAACAGCATTGGATGAGTTACTTGCCAAAAAAGATTGGGAAATATCTAAAATGGTTTCGCTAGAGGTTGAAGAAAATGAACTAGTAAAAAGATTGTTACTAAGAGGAAAAGACTCAGGACGTAAAGATGACAGTGACGAATCTATCATAAGAAATAGAATGGCTGTTTACAACAAAGAAACTGCTCCACTTAAAGATTTTTATTCTAATCAAGGAAAACATATTGGTGTTGATGGAATTGGGACAATCGAAGAAATTAATGGAAGGATAAATTCTGCTCTAGCTTAAAAAAAATAAATATTAAAAAAAATGAACTTTTGTAAAGCCGATATCAATTGATATCGGCTTTTTTTATGTCCTTAATTTTATAATTAAAATTGAAATTATGACTCTTAAATTTCATACATCTAACATTAAATTGTATTAATTTAGGGGTAGGAAAATTTACTGCCTTTATCTATGAGTAAAACAATACGAACAGGATTTTATTTCACCAAGTACGAAGCACCTAATCAGTCACCCTTTGACCGATTATTTGATGTGTTCAAGGAACTTATTGTCCATACTTCTGGAGATTTTGATGAAGCAATTTCTTGGCTAAGAGAATTGGATAAAGAATATGAATTAACCACAGACGATTACACTATTGAAGATTTTATTGAAGACCTTAAAAACAAAGGCTACATAAAAGAAGAACTTGATGATGATGGAAATGGTACTCCAGTAATTACTGCTAAAACCGAACGACTGATTCGCCAAAAAGCTTTGGAACAGATTTTTGGAAACATTAAAAAAAGTGCTTCTGGAAATCATAAATCCAAACACAGAGGAAACGGAGACGAACACACAGGAGAATTACGTGAGTTTAGATTTGGTGATGGAATAGAAAAAATATCCTTAACCGAGAGTCTCAAAAATGCTCAAATTAATAATGGGATGGGAGAGTTCAATCTTACAGAACGTGATTTGATGGTAGAAGAAACTCAGTTTAAAGCACAAATGAGTACTGTACTGATGATTGATATTAGTCACAGTATGATATTATACGGAGAAGATAGAATCACGCCTGCAAAGAAAGTAGCAATGGCACTTTCGGAGTTAATCACAACTCGTTACCCGAAAGATTCACTTGATATTTTGGTTTTTGGAAATGATGCTTGGGCGATAAAGATTGCAGATTTACCTTATTTAAAAGTTGGACCTTACCATACCAATACAGTTGCAGGATTGCAACTTGCAATGGATATCTTGAGAAGAAAGAGAAATACCAACAAACAAATTTTTATGATTACGGATGGGAAACCTAGTTGTGTCATAGAACCAGACGGACAATATTACATGAACAGTAATGGATTGGATCCATACATTGTTGGAAAATGCTATACACAAGCCCGTCAGGCAAGGAAACTAAAAATTCCTATCACTACTTTTATGATAGCTCAAGACCCATACTTACAGCAGTTTGTAGAAAATTTTACTGAAGCAAATCAAGGGAAAGCTTTCTATACAGGATTGCAAGGATTAGGAGAAATGATTTTTGAGGATTACGAAACGAACAGAAAGAAAAGAATTAGATAACACCATATTTAAAGAATGAATAAAATAAAAACATTAGGCGAATTAAAGAAATCAGGTTACACCTCACAATCCATCAAAGATGAGTTGAGAAATAACTTGCGTACAAAAATCCAAAACAGAGAAACTACTTTTGAAGGAGTTCACGGATTTGAAAAAACGGTAATTCCAGAATTGGAAAGAGCTATTTTATCTCGTCATAACATTAACTTGTTAGGATTAAGAGGACAAGCTAAGACAAGATTAGCTCGTAAAATGACTGAGTTATTAGATGAATATATTCCGGTTGTTGCAGGATCTGATATTAATGACGACCCTTTGAATCCTATTTCTAGATTTGCACTAGAATTAATAGCTGAAAAAGGAGATAAAACTCCTATAACTTGGATGCACAGAGATGAACGTTTTTATGAAAAACTAGCAACTCCAGATGTTACTGTAGCCGATTTGATTGGAGATATTGATCCAATAAAAGCAGCAAACCTTAAGTTAAGTTATGCTGACGACAGAGTGATTCACTATGGAATGATACCAAGAGCAAACAGATGTATTTTTGTAATAAATGAAATTCCAGATTTACAAGCTCGTATTCAGGTTTCATTGTTTAACATATTGCAAGAAGGTGATATTCAAATAAGAGGATTTAAAGTAAGATTACCACTTGATATGCAATTTGTATTTACTGCAAATCCTGAGGATTACACAAACAGAGGAAGTATTGTAACTCCACTTAAAGATAGAATTGGTTCACAAATTTTGACTCATTATCCTGAGGATATTGAAACAGCAAAAAAGATTACTCACCAAGAAGCAAAGTCGGATAAAGCTCAAGATTCATCTATCTACGTTCCTGAATTAGCAAAAGATTTATTAGAGCAAATAAGTTTTGAAGCAAGAGAAAGTGAATACATTGATGCCAAAAGTGGAATTAGTGCAAGGATGAGTATTACTGCTTACGAAAACTTATTGAGTGCTGCAGAAAGAAGATGTTTGGTAATTGGAGAAAAGAAAACTTCTGTTCGTTTATCAGACTTTATGGGAATTATTCCTTCTATTACTGGTAAAGTTGAACTCGTATACGAAGGAGAACAAGAAGGAGCTGGAAATGTAGCATTATCTCTAATTGGTGATGCAGTTAAATCTTTATTTCAAGAGTCTTTCCCAGCTATACAGAAATTAGAAAAAGAAGATGAAAAAACTCCTTATCACGAAACACTTGAATGGTTCTTTGCTGAGTCGGGGTTTGAGTTGATGGATGATTCTTCGGAGAAATTGTACAAAACAACACTTGATGATATAGTTCCTTTGAATGAATTATTAGATACTTACAAACCAGATTTAGATAAGAAAGACCGTTATTTCTGGAAAGAATTTATTCTTTGGGCACTAGTTGAATACAATAAGCTAAGTAAACAAAGAGTAGACGAAGGATATCAATTTAAAGATACCTTTGGTAGTTACATTAGTAATTTATAATTATTGCAAATAAGTTATACTGAACGCAAATATATCTTCATATATTTGCGTTTACTTTTTTAAATAGATTAGAAGAATGAGAGATATTAGAACAACCAACATTTTATTACTGGTAATTGCTGTGCCCGTAATTTTTTATCTGTTGAATATTTTATCCTTCATATTTATTCCATTATTTGGTTCCATGTTTATTGCATTGCTATTCTTGCCATTGATGAGATGGTTAGAGAAAAAGGGAGTTCCGAAAATAGGAAGTTTACTTATAGCCGTATCACTTTTGATAGGTATTATTTTTATTGGATCAACTCTAATTCAAATTTCTAGTAGAGAAATAATGCAACCAGACGAAGTGTTTTTAGCCAATGCTAATGATAAAATAACTTCTGCTATACTTTCTGTTGAAGACTTCTTTGGTATGACTAAAGAACACAGTAGCAATGTGTTGCTAGATTACTTCCAAAGTAATAAATCCTCATTTAACGTAGGTAAAATACTAGGATTTGCAAACCGAACAATTACTATGATATTGATGACATTGTTCTTCGTGGTATTGCTAATGGCTGGTTCAGTAAATCTTCAAGTAATTATGAAAGACTTATTGTTCAAGCAGGAATTTGCCTCTATTAAGACATTTATAAAAATTGAAAAAGACATTTATAAATTCCTTATAGTTAAGTTCATTATGAGCTTACTTACAGGAATTGGATTCACTTTGGCTTGTTATGCCTTTGATGTAAGCTTCCCTATTTTTTGGGGTGTATTTGCTTTTTCAATTAACTTTGTACAAATGATTGGTTCAGTAATAGCAGTAATTTTAATTACGTTATTTGCTTTTGTAGAAATTGAAGTACCTACTACCCTATTCTTTTTCTTTGCTGTAGTTGGTGGTATTGAGATTTTATTTGGTGCTATTTTGGAGCCAATATTTATGGGAAAAACATTCTCTATAAATGTTATAGCAATATTAGTAATGCTTATGTTTTGGGGTTATTTATGGGGAGTTCCAGGAATGGTAATGTCAATTCCTATAACTGTTTTGTTAAAAATAATATTAGAACAATTTCCTAAGACTAAAAAAATTGCTTCGTTATTATCAGGCCCAATCTAATTGAGATAAAATTCTATTAAAGCAGTAGTAGCTTAAAATCTTTATCTCCTACAATTAATACTCTAAGTTGATTTTTGAAAAAATCTATTTTGTATGAATTTGCACCACCTATAACTTTAGTTACTTTACCTCGGACTATCGCTAAATCACCAAATTGATTGATGTACCCAAAACCACCTTCAAATATCTGTACATTTGAAGCTCCCTCTGGTAATTGTATTTTTTCATTAATCGTTAGATTTTCAGAATAAATCAGTATTTCAGTATTGGTAATTAAAACAAACTCCTTGTTTGCATCCCCATCATAATCCATCATTACAAACTTGTTAATGGTATTGGTAGAAGCCAACAAAATAGATGGTGGCGAGTTGTTGAAAAACTGCCTATTAATTGTGTTTAATTTTTTATCTAAGAAAATTGCACGAGTTTTAGAAATAGAGCTCCCTTTTATCACCTCTCTTGGGTAACCTAAAGGCTGATTAACCGAATGCCTCAATTCTCCCTTACGATTATAAAAATAAAGGCTGTTATCAACTCCTTGAGCAATTAAGTAATCTTTTCCCTTTATGGTTAAATAATCGATATCATAAGGAATTACAGAACTTGGGTTTGGTTGCATCCAACCTTTCACAATGTTTCCTTGCTCATCAATATTTTTTATTCCTTTTGTTGTAGGAACTAAAAACCTATAGATATTTTTATTATCGTAATCTACAGCAGATACATTTGCCGTAGCAGAGTCTAGAATAGGAACAGGAAAATTTTCCACATCACGACCTAATATATCAATAACAAACAATTTGTTCTTTGTATTAAATGCCATTTGGTATTTATTATTACCCAGTATATCAATGTTTTTAACCTCTCCTACAATTGGATTTTCAATTTCTCTTTTCCATTTTATCTTTCCATTTGGAGTAATAAAATAAAGTGTATTTGATTGGTCTTGTATTAGATAATCATTATCAAAAGTAGTGTGGTTTTTTACCACATAAATCTTAGCGTTTAATCCCGTTTCAAAATCTAATTTCCACTTAGGGTTTGTTCTACTCCCATCTAATTTTATTTCTGTAGAGAATAAATGACTATTGTACTTTAAGTCCTTATTTTCTTGATGAGATTGATAAATTGAAATTCCTTCGTCTATTTCAATATCTCCCAATAAGAATCCACCCGATAAAACTACTTGATTAGATTTAGTTGTAATATTTCCCGAAATAAAGTCTAATAACTTCTCATTGTAAGAGATTGTTAAATTAGAATTATACTGAAAAATCAATCTTTCCAATTCATTTTTAGAATCAGAAAAAACAATGAAATCATTAATTCGAACAAAGTGGTTAAGTGAAATTTTTGAATTAAAAATACTGTTGTAATCAAAAGCATTATTAAAATCTCTGACAACAAAATTTTCTTCTTCCTGCCACTTTAAAGAATCTGGAAGCAAATCATTTACACCATTTTTAAAATCATTTATTTCAGCAGATTTAAATATTATATATTGTCCATTGTCATACATTGACTTATACCATACAGCTGTATTCTCTATCCAAGATGTAGCCGAAAAATAAGGGTTGCAACTACACTCGATTGCTTTTTGCTTAAGCTTAGCACTATCAGTAGTTATAATCTCTTCACTATTAAAGTTTCTGATATCAATAGATTCAAACTCACTTGGTAAAATTTCGAAAATAGAAAAATCAAATTGACTATTCTTAATATCAACTGCTGCTGTTTTAATTTCCATTCCACTGGCAAAAAACTGATCCGAGCTTAGCATCAAACCATATGATTGCCATGTTTTGTTTTCATGTTGAAAAAGAGTTACTTCTTCGTTTCCTTTAGTCTTAACTAAGGTTTGAAATGAATTATCGTCCGAGACTGATTCAATTGTATCATTAATTATAGCTAATGAATTAAAATCTCCAGTTTTTGTGAAAATGATAAAACGATCTTTCGATTTAGATTTCCATTTAGTTATATTAACCGAGTCTTCTTGGATCTCATTCATTTCTAAAATGAAATAGTATTCTTTTTCATTTTTAAAATAAACTAAGCTTTTAGCTTCCTCCTTAAACTTATTAAAGTTCGAATCATTTATACTCCAAAACTCTTCTATTACTTTAACTCCGGAATTGCTTTTTATCTGTTTCCAAATCAAGTTGGAGGAAAATAATTCCTCCAAATTTTGATTAGGGTTACTAATTTGAATAATAGTAGAAGCCTTTACTGTTACAAAATTCAATCCTTCGATCTTCTTATCGAACGACTTTGCTTTTGTATAGTATACATAACTACCTACTCCTATTGTTAAAATAAAAACAAGTAATAATGAAATATAATTTCTATTCATTTAATATTGTATTATAATCTTTCTGTCAGTAAAGATGATCCGTTTGCTTTGGTTCTAAGAACTCCTGATCCTACAGTCTTTTCAGACATTACTTTAATTTCATCTCCAGCTGCAAGGTCGATAACTTTAACAATATTAGCCTTAGTTACGCTCGCATCTGTGTTTCTGTGGTAAGATGATGATAATGTACCAGGAACTAGTACAGAATTATTAAATATATTAAACTCAGCTTCAGACCTGTTTCCTCCTGATGTTACTGGTCCAGCAATCATTTCTAAAGTTACTCTATAAGTAATTTTATACCTACCGGCTTTAGCTACAACAATTGTACTATCTGTAGTTGTATAACCTGGATCAACTATTCCTCCAGTTGTAAAGTGTATTGCACTAACATTTGTATTTACTGATATACCTCCAGTTACATCATAAATTTCTGCATCTTCATAGAGATAAAGACTATCTAAAGGAGAAATAACTAAACTATCAACATCCGAATCTATTGAATCTTTTAACAAAACTGCAAGTGAATCTAACCAAGGTTGATTAGAAAAAAGTGTATCCGCATTATTAAAAATAAATCCTCTTAAGCTATCTGAAAAACTTTGACTACTGAATAAAGTATCTGCATTATTAATCATTGAAATCACAATCAATGAATCTAAATTAGTAAAAATAGTAGCCGTTAAATCCGAAATTGTTAGGTACCTAACAACACCTGAATTGTCAATAACTAAAAAAGCTGTATCAGTTGATGTTCTTCTTAAATCTTCTATTCTAAGTGGATCTAAATTCGGGTTACCTGGAGCACGAACTACGTGAAAACTATTGGTTGGAGTTGTGGTTCCAATACCAACATTTTGACCAAAAGAAGAATTAGCTCCTAGAAACAGAATAAACACCAAAGCAATTTTAAACAAAAAATTAAATGCGGTCGAGTAATATTTTTTCATATTTTTGATAAAGTAATGTATGTTTTAGACTGTTATTTATTTTTACAAATCTTCAAACTACAAATTTAACCTACAAATATAATTATATAAATTTATTGTCAACTTCAATTAACTCTTGGTTAACTCTTTTTCAATTAACTCTTTTTTAAAAACCCTTAATATTTCACAAAAAAATGTCAAAATTCACTATATTACTAGTTAGTCTTTTACTCTTTAATTGTTCTGAATATCAAGATGTTGAAAAAAACAAAGGCCAAAGAATTAACATAACAGAAAAACATTTAGAATATCATGAAAACGGAAATGTTAAAGTAAAAGGTGATTTAGTTAAAGGAATTAGGCAAAATACCTGGTATTCTTTTTATGAAAATGGTAATTCATGGAGTGAATCGAACTACCTATTTGGAAAAAAAAATGGGATTTATAAATTATTTTACTCCAATGGAAATCTAAAAGTTCATGGAGTTTATGAAAATAATATTAAAACTGGAGTTTGGTTTTTTTATTTAGAAAATGGTCAATTCGAGAAAGAAATAGATTTTAATGAAATTGAGCCCAATGAAAAAAATTAACTCTAAACTACCAGAAGTTGATACAACCATATTTTCTAAAATGTCAGCATTGGCTAATAAACACAATGCTATTAATTTATCTCAAGGATTCCCTGGTTTTAAAGTTGATAAAAACTTAACCTCATTAGTATCAAAATATCTTGAAATAGGTAAGAACCAATATGCACCAATGCCAGGTATATTGGAACTGAGAGTTACTTTGTGTAATTATCTTGGAAAAACTTATGATTGTGAAATAAATCCAGAATCGGAAATCACGGTAACAGCTGGAGCTACACAAGCTATTTATAATACTATTTCAGCAGTTGTAAATGAAGGAGATGAAGTGATTTTATTTTCTCCTGCCTACGATTGTTATGTTCCAGCCATTCAGGTTCATGGTGGAATTCCTGTATTTATCCCACTTCAACATCCAGATTATACGATAAATTGGAGAGCTGTGAAGGAACAAGTAAATTCAAAAACCAAAATGATAATGATTAACTCTCCTCATAATCCAACTGGGAGTTTACTATCACAAAAAGATTTGGAACAGTTACAAGAAATTACTGAAGGAACAGATATTATAATCATAAGTGACGAAGTATACGAACACATAACTTTTGATGGAGAAAAACATGAAAGTGTCCTCTCCTACCCCGAATTAAAAAAACGATCTATGGTGGTTTATTCGTTTGGAAAAAGCTTACATGTTACAGGATGGAAACTTGGTTTTTGTGTTGGTCCAAATTGGTTAATGGATGAGTTTAGAAAAATTCATCAATTCACAGTTTTCTCATGCAACTCTCCTATGCAATATGCAATTAATGAATATATTTTAAGTCATAACCCTTTTGAAAATACTTCTCTGTTTTACGAAAGAAAAAGAGACTTGTTTTTAGCTTCAATCAAGGAATCTAGATTTAAAGTAATTCCTTGTAGAGGAACTTATTTTCAGTTACTTGACTACTCCGAAATTTCGGATATGAATGATGTGGAGTTTGCAGAAAAATTAACTATTGAACACGGAATAGCTTCCATTCCAATCTCAGTTTTCTATCCTGATTTGGAAGACAACAAAGTGCTGCGATTTTGTTTTGCAAAAGAAGATGATTTACTAACTAAAGCTGGAAAATTATTATGCACAATTTAAAAATAGCTGGAATCCAATCAGAATTATTTTGGGAAGATATTGACGCAAATTTAGAACAGTTTGACTCTAAAATTGATTCTATAAAAGAAGATGTTGACTTAATCATCTTACCAGAGACTTTCAGTACAGGATTTTCAATGAATCAAGAAATTGCTGAACCAATGGACGGAAAAGCTGTTTCTTGGATTGCCAAAAAAGCAAAAGAAAAAAAATGCTGCATCACTGGCTCGGTTTTAATAGAAGAAAATGGACAGTATTTTAACCGAATGATTATAGCCAAAGATGATGGTGAAATTCTTACTTACGACAAACGTCATTTATTCACTTTTGGTGATGAGGATAAATACTTTTCTGCTGGCAGAAAAAGACTAGTTTTTGAACTAAAAGGATGGAAAATTTGCCCGCTTATTTGTTATGATTTACGATTCCCAGTTTGGAGTAGAAATAACGAAGAAATTGACCTCTACTTATATATTGCCAATTGGCCTGCTGTAAGAAGTAAGGCTTGGGACATTTTATTACAAGCAAGAGCAGTAGAAAATGTAAGTTATGTTGCTGGAATAAATAGAGTTGGCTATGATTTCACCAACAAAAATTACGGAGGAAATTCATCCATAATTGATTTTAAAGGAGATTCTATTTTCAACTTTCCTATTGATAAAAATCACATAGAAATCTCTACTTTAAACATGAAAAATTTAAATGATTTTAGAGCCAAATTTCCAGCACTAAATGACAGGGATAAATTTGAAATAAACTACTAAAAATTCATAGTCAATCCAATCCTTTTTCTATCCACATCTACTTCCATTACTCTCACTTTTACGTGTTGGTGTAACTTTACTTTATCGGCAGGATTAGAAATGTATTCGTCACAAATATTAGAGATATGAACCAATCCATTTTCTTTAATTCCTATATCTACAAAGCACCCGAAATTGGTTACATTAGTCACAATTCCGTTCAATTCCATTCCCGATTTCACATCTGCAATGGTTCTTAAACTTGCATCAAACTCAAGCATTTTTGCTTTCTCTCGTGGGTCTTGACTTGGTTTTTTAAGTTCAGCCACAATATCATTCAATGTAGCCATTCCTGTAATAGAATTTAGATAATTAGCTAATTGTATTGAATTTATCAATTCTTCGTTTCCGATTAATTCCTTTACCGTTACTTTTAAATCCTTCGCCATTTTCATTACCACTTTATAGCTCTCTGGGTGAACTGCAGAATTATCCAAAGGATTTTTAGCACCTGAAACCCTCAAGAAAGCTGCAGATTGTTCAAAGGCCTTATCCCCCATTCTCTTTACTTTTTTGAGTTGAGATCGAGAAGTAAAATCTCCGTTTTCTTTTCGGTAATCCAATACATTTTGAGCAGTAGTTTCGCCCAATCCAGAAACATATTGCAACAAATATTTACTGGCAGTATTTACGTTCACGCCAATTTTATTCACGCAACTTATCACCACATCATCTAAGGAGTTTTTGAGCATAGTTTGATTCACATCATGCTGATATTGACCTACGCCAACTGACTTTGGGTCAATCTTTACCAACTCTGCCAAGGGATCCATCAATCGCCTACCAATAGAAACTGCTCCACGAACCGTTACATCATATTGAGGAAATTCCTCACGGGCAACTTTACTTGCACTATAAATACTAGCTCCATCTTCGCTAACCATAAACACTTGTAGTTTTCTATCAAACTTCAATCGCTTGATAAAATATTCGGTTTCTCTACTAGCTGTTCCATTTCCTATAGCAATGATTTCAATCTTGTATCTTTCTACTAACGAAACTACTTTTTTACTCGCCATTGCTGTATCCTTTTGTGGCGGATGCGGATAAATATTTTCGTTATGAACCAATTCCCCATTTTCATCCAAACACACCAATTTACAACCCGACTTAAATCCAGGGTCAAGTGCTAGTATTCGCTTTTGCCCTACTGGAGCAGTCAATAACAACTGTTTTAAATTCTCAGAGAATACTGCTATAGCTTGGATATCTGCAGCTTCTTTTAAAGTATTTCTGTGTTCCGTTTCAATAGAAGGTTTTAATAATCGTTTGTATGAATCTTTAATAGCAAGCTCTACTTGCTCTGAAGATTGATTATACCCATATTTCAATTTTTCGATTAATTGTTCCAACACATAATTCTCATCTGGCTCCATTTTTAAACGTATAAACCCTTCATTTTCGGCTCTCAACAAAGCTAATGTTCTGTGTGATTTTAGTTTGTGAGTTGGCTCCGAATAATCAAAATAATCTTTGAATTTCTCTCCAGCTATTTCTTTTCCTTTTATTACTTTTCCTTTAGCAACTGCTTGCTTTTCAAAAGCTCTTCTTACTATATTTCTTACCGAAACTCTTTCACTAATCCATTCTGCTATAATGTATCTGGCTCCCTCTAAAGCTTTTTCTGCCGATTCTATTTTTCCTTTTACAAAGCGAGAAGCTGCTCTTTTTACATCTTCCTCATTTTGTGCCATAATGATTTTAGCCAAAGGCTCCAATCCATTTTCTCGTGCCTCACTAGCCTTGGTTTTTCTCTTCTTTTTAAAAGGAAGATAAATGTCTTCCAACTCAGTTAAGGAAGAAGCTTTCTCGATTAAACCTCTTATCTCATCAGTCAACAATTCCTGTTCGTCAATAGCTTTGATGATAGTTAGCTTTCTCTTTTCTAACTCTTTCAACTTCTCCAATCCATTTTTAATATCCAAAATTTGAACTTCATCCAAACCTCCTGTTTGTTCCTTACGGTAACGAGATATAAAAGGAACAGTTCCTCCTTCTTCCAATAATTGGATGGTTTTTTGTACCTGTTTAGCAGGAATGTTTAGTTCTTTGGAAAGTTGTTCGATTGGATTCATTTCTTGATTTAGATTTAAATATCTTTGTAAAAATAAGATACTCTTAGGATAATAAAAAAGAAAGAGTAAAAACTACTATCAATACACTAAATGAAAAAATTAATTGCACGATTTGTATTTTGGATCACTGGTTGGAAAGCTGAATTAATCGACTTAGAAATAGCAAAAAGAAGCGTGATGATTGCTGCACCTCACACCTCAAACTGGGATTTAGTTTATATGGTTGGTGTTTTTTGGCAATACAAAATACCTGTTAAGTTTTTTATAAAAGACAGCTACACCAAAGGGCTGCATGGATGGTATTTCAGATGGCTTGGTGGAATAGGAATAAACAGGAAAGAAGCTGGAAACATGGTAGAAACGGCAGCTAAACTATTTGAACGAGAAAAGGAATTAATTATCGTAATCCCACCAGAAGGAACTCGAAAAAGAGTAGATAAATGGAAAAAGGGATTCTATTTTATTGCTCAAAAAGCAAACGTACCTGTTTCTTTTGGTTTCCTTGATTATAAAAATAAAATAGGTGGTGTTGGTGGTTTTATAAACTTATCCGATTCATTTGAAAACGACATGGATAAAATTCAGACTTTTTATAAAACTAAATCTGGTAAGTTTCCTGAATTGTATAATGAAGTGATTTATTAAATTCTCTAATTATGAAAAAGGAATTTTCAGTCTAAAATTTGATGATTATTATTTTTAATATCTTTAATGAGGTAATCAATAAATAATCTATAAATATGGCGCGTTTTTTTTAGAAAAATAAGATTTAACTCTATTGAAAAGAAAAAAGTGGGTAAATACCTAAAATATGCTTTTGGCGAAGTAATCTTAGTAGTGTTAGGTATTTTAATAGCGCTTTCGATTAACAACTGGAATGACAGAAGAGTATTTAAAAACAAAGTTTTTTCTCAATTAAAAACTTTATCAAAAGAACTAGGTGATGATATAGGAAGTTTTGAAGATATTACATTTAAACTTCCGTCAAAAATCCATTATTTAAAACAATTATCAAAGGGAAATTATGAAGGCTTAGATTTATCAAGGTTCCTTTATAATGTAGCTGCTAGTGGAAGAGTTGTGAGTTATGGAGAAGCTTATAAAATATTAATTAATAACGGAGGGATTAATATCATTGAAAATGATAAGTTAAGAAATAATTTAGCTGTATATAATGACAGAATACGACCTTTGATTAACGAGACTATTGCTTACAAAAGTAAAGCTGCTTTATCTTATATGGACGAAATGGTTTTAACCCAATTAGAATATGATAGCACCAATCAATTGGTGGAAGCCAATACTATAAAAGTAATTAAGGAGAAAAAACTAAATACCTTAATTAATCATCAACTTTCATCACTTACCTCTCATTTAGAGGTACTTAAAGTTACAATTGGGTTTGCTGAAAAAGTAAAAGATGATTTGGATAATTATTTAAAACAAGTAAAATAAAATAAAGGTTTAAAATATCCAGAGAATTATAATGAAGTGATTTATTGATTACTTTGCCCTCCTCTTCAACAACTCTTTAGCCGCATCAATTGCCTCTTTCGAATATTGAGGACTTTCGATAATCCTCTTTAACTCATCATCTGTTTTACTCTTAAATTTACTTATAAATCTATTCTGAAAAATTGGTTTTTCTTTACTCGCTCCTTTTCTTGATTTTGCTCCTAATAAAGTTTTCAAAACTTCTACCCATTTATCCGCATTAAGTATTGCATGTAAAGTTAATAATCCAAAATAATTAATATTAAGCGAAAATGATCCAATACTGAAGTAATAAGTTGATGAGAAATGATTTATTACTCCTAAAATTCCTAATCCTAATAAGATAAAAGTAGCATACAAAGAAATTGAACTATTAATAACCAAGTAATAAGTAGCTACTGAAAGTCCTACTGCTCCCCATATAAATTTTAAACTATAATAATTTCCATCTACAAATCTCCAAATTACTATTGCCCATAAAATACCTAGAACAAGTCTAGGCTTCCAAACAAACTTTGTATGAACTACTTTATCTTCCGAATCATCATCTAGTATTTCGCTATACATTTTGTCTATTTCAAAAACTGTGCTCTTCCAACTTTAAGTGTAATCGTATCTTTCTCGATATCCCAACCTCTGGCTTGGCTAAATTCTCTTCCGTAAAAGATGATTTGCAAATGTAGTTTATTCCAAAGCTTTTCAGGAAAAATTCGTTTTGCATCTTTCTCTGTTTGTTCCACATTTTTTCCATTTGTCATTCCCCATCTCCATAGCAGTCTATGAATGTGTGTATCTACAGGGAAAGCAGGTACTCCAAACGCCTGAGCCATTACAACTGAAGCTGTTTTGTGTCCAACTCCTGGAAGTTCTTCTAAGGCCTCAAAACTAGCAGGTACTTCTCCATTGTATTTATCAATTAACATTTGCGAAAGCACAGAAATGGCTCTCGATTTTTTTGGAGATAATCCGCAAGGTTTTATTATTTCTCTAATCTCTTCCACAGGAACTTTAGCCATATCAAATGGATTATTGGCTCTTGTAAAAAGTGCTGGAGTAATTAAATTAACTCGTTTATCAGTACACTGAGCTGAAAGCAAAACAGCCACTAACAAAGTATATTCATCCATATGATCCAATGGAACTGGAACTTCAGGATAAATTCGTTCTAACTCATCTACTATAAATTGTGCTTTTTCTTTTTTGGTCATGATTATCAAATATAAAAAAAGCCCTTGAATTTCTTCAAAGGCTTTGCATAATTAAGTTATCGGTTTTATAAAAAATTAACCTTACCAGAAGCTACGTCATAAACAGCTCCAACAATTTGTATAGAACCTTCCTTTTCCATTTCGTTCAAGATTGCGCTTTCGCCTCTCATTCTTGAAATTGCATTGTTAATGTTTACTACAGATACTTTCTCAATATTAGAATCTGTTACCTCACCATTTGCTCCAATTACTTCATCCACTGCTGGAAGAATCTTTGATAACAAAGGAGTAATATTTCCTAATTCTACTCTTTTACAAGCAGCAGTAACAGCTCCACACTTTGTATGCCCCATTACAATAACTAATTTAGATCCAGCTACTTTACATCCATATTCTATCGATCCAAGAATATCTTGATTGATGATATTTCCTGCAACTCTTGCACTAAATATATCTCCAATTCCTTGATCAAAAACCAACTCAACAGGAACTCTAGAATCTATACAACTAAGAACTACTGCATGAGGAAATTGTCCTGCTGCTGTTTCTGATACTTGATTATTTAAATCTCTTGGTGATTTATTATTTGCTAAAAAACGTTTGTTTCCATCTTTCAACATTTCTAATATACCTGATGGTGATTGTGAATCTTGTATTGCTTTTGTTTGTGTTTTCATATGTCTTATTATTTTTGCGGTAATTCAAGTTTAAAAAATTCTATAAAACTCTCTGGGTTTTCGACAACCCCTCTTTCTGAGTATAGTTTGATATCTATATTTCTATTCTTGGCTTTTATAGAAAAGTCTTCAAGAATTTCGATAATATCTTCATCCAAATAACGAGTTGGACGAACATCTAACTCTAATTTAGAATTCTCTGGAATTTGATCTAACTCCTGTATTATTGAGGCTTTGTTGAAGAAAGTTACCTCTTCAGCAAAAGTCATTTTCATACTGTTTTTACCATCATCTTCTCCTTCTTTATGTAAGAAATGAGAGTTTTGGAAACTTTTGAAAAGTACAATAAAAATACCAACTGCTAGTCCTATTCCGATCCCCCAAAGAAGATCTTTAAAAACAATGATTAACACTGTTACAATAAATGGTAAAAATTGCTTCCACCCTGCTTTCCACATTGTTTTAAAGGTAGAAGGTTTTGCTAATTTAAACCCTACAACAAAAAGTATAGCTGCTAATACTGATAACGGTATCATATTAAGTGCAGTCGGGATAACAATAACAGAAATAAGTAATAAAAGTCCGTGTACAATAGCACTTATTTTAGTTTTATTTCCAGATTGAATATTGGCAGAACTACGAACAATTACTTGAGTAATAGGTATTCCTCCAACTAATCCTGATAGGATGTTTCCTGTTCCTTGAGCAAACAATTCTCTATTTGTAGGCGTCACTCTTTTTTCGGGATCAAGCTTATCGGTAGCTTCAACACAAAGTAATGTTTCTAATGATGCAACTAATGCTATTGTAAAAGCTGTAATCCAAACCTCTGTCATACCTATGACACTAAAATCAGGAAATGTAAATTGACCAAAGAAACTATCTATACTATCTGGTACGGGTACTTGTACTAAATGAGATGTAGAAACATCAAGTTCTGAATTTTTAGTAAAAACAAAGAACAATACACCTACTACCACTGCAACCAAAGGTCCTTGTAGAATTTTAAAAATATTATGTTTATTATTCAATACTTGAGACCATAGAATCAAAATACCAAGAGAAAGAAGAGCAATTACTGTTGATCCTAACCCTAAATTTTGAGGAATACCAATAATATCTGATAGAATATTACTATCTCCAGAGAAGAGAACAAAATTACCTTCGGGATCTTTATCAATACCAAAAAAGTGAGGAATTTGCTTTAAAATAATAATAATCCCTATCCCCGTAAGCATTCCTTTAATAACTGAGGAAGGAAAATAATAACCAATTATACCTAGCTTAAGAAAACCAAATAGAATTTGAATAACACCTCCTAAAACAACAGAAACTAAAAATGCTTCGTAACCAAGAGTTGCTATAGATGCTAATACAATGGCTGCCAACCCTGCAGCTGGACCACTAACTCCCACAGCCGAACCAGAAATCACACCTACTATAATACCTCCGATTATTCCTGCAATTAATCCTGCAAAAGGTGGGGCATCACTTGCAACAGCAATTCCTAAACAAAGAGGAAGCGCTACAAAAAAGACAACAATACTTGCTGGCAAATCATTTTTCCAGAATCGGAAAATGCTATTAGTTTTTTTCATATTTATTATTTTATTAAAATCTGTTATTATCTATTTTATTGCATTTAATACTAGGTCATTATAAAAAGACGAAACACAATCCTTTGATTGAGAGTTATCTATAAGACTAGGAAAATGATCCACAAAATATTTCTGATGTAATGCACCATCAATTGTACTAGAAACTAGCATGTGTGGGTATTTATAATCAGGATTTATTTCTTTTATCAAATCACTTAATCGATTTACAATCTGCTTGTATACCGTATAATATCCTTTTTCATTCTCGTTATCAACTTCCTTTGTGTAAATCACTTTGGTTGACTCATTAACAATAATTTGATGTAAAAGAACCTCATTAATATGAAAGAATGATTCATCTTCGGTAATAGGCTTTGTAAGTATATTTAAAGCTATTTTAAGTCGTTCTTCTGGAGAACTAATATTAATCATACCAAATACTAATTTGTATTCTACCCAACTCCAATACCAACATGTTAGGTACAGAAGTAAAATATGCTTATTCTCGAAATACCTGTAAATAGTACTCTCAGTAGAACTAATTTCTTTTGCTAATTTTTTAAAAGTAAAACCTTCAAAACCTAGTTCATCAATCAATACGATACTTTTTGATATAATCTTTTTACCTACCTCAGATGACTCAGGATTCTTAAGATATAAATCAGGACTAATTGTGATATTTAAAAATAGCTTCTTCATAGAATGAATTATTTGCTATCAAATATAATAGTAATACTATCAATATTGCAAATAAAACATCAATAAATGTGGATTTTCATAAAATTTTGGCATAAAAAAAAGCCCTTGAATTGCTTCAAGGGCTTTGATATAAATTTTAAATAAACTATTAAGCTAATACTTCAGATACAAGTTTAGCAGCATCTTCTAATTGTACTGCAGAGTGAACTTTAAGTCCAGATGCATCAATCAAAGCTTTTGCTTCGACAGCATTAGTCCCTTGTAATCTTACAATAATTGGAATTTGAATATCTCCAATGTTTTTGTAAGCGTCAATTACACCTTGTGCAACTCTATCACATCTTACAATTCCTCCAAATATGTTTACCAATAAGGCTTTTACATTAGGATCTTTCATAATAATACGGAAAGCTTTTTCAACTCTTGCTGCATCAGCAGTTCCACCTACATCTAAAAAGTTTGCAGGATCACCTCCAGATAATTTAATGATATCCATTGTTGCCATTGCAAGTCCAGCTCCATTTACCATACACCCAACATTTCCATCAAGTTTTACGTAATTCAATTCATGTTCAGATGCTTCAACTTCAGTTGCATCTTCTTCAGATGTATCTCTCATTGCTGCATAGTCTTTATGTCTGAAAAGTGCATTTCCATCCAAAGTTACTTTAGCATCAACAGCAATAATTAAATCGTCAGATGTTTTTAATACTGGATTAATTTCAAACATTTCAGAATCACTTCCTTCGTAAGCTTTAACTAAAGCAAAAACGAATTTTGTCATTTCCTTCATTGATTTACCACTAAGTCCTAAGTTAAAAGCAATTTTACGAGCTTGAAATCCTTGAATTCCTACTTTAGGATCAATTTCCTCAGTAAAAATTAAGTGTGGAGTTTCTTCAGCAACAGTTTCAATATCCATTCCACCTTCAGTAGAATACATAATCATGTTT
>Ga0075469_10000112_pt1 | contig 30532 bp, 33 predicted proteins | sample DEB08_DNA_13_FD_77577 | JGI IMG/M metagenome (GOLD analysis project Ga0075469, IMG submission 77577) | Aqueous microbial communities from the Delaware River and Bay under freshwater to marine salinity gradient to study organic matter... | ecosystem: Environmental > Aquatic > Marine > Coastal ...
ATAACCTTAAGTTTCCTGAAGCGCTTCCTGTATTATCAGTATATCCACTTATCATTAATTTATAAGAAGGATTAGCTATCATTATTTTTGCTACGTTATCTAATACGGCATATGATTTTGGTTGTATAACAGACGAACCAGAGTTGAAAAATAATCCTTCCATAGCTTGAGCTAAAACTTTTTTCACTTCATCATCTACTTGAGGACATCCACTATTAGCAGCAATTCCAGCAACTGTAGGACATTTATCTACGTTATCAGCAATTCCATCTTTATCTCCATCTGGGCAACCACTTACAGTTCCAAAAACAGTAGGACATTTGTCTACAGCATCTTTTACTCCGTCACCATCTTTATCATCATTTGCTTTTGGACAACCATTAATTTCTCCTGCAACAGTAGGACATTTATCTTCACTATCCTGAAATCCGTCACCATCAGTATCTGGACAACCTTTGAATTTTGCAATTCCTGCAGTTGAAGGACACACATCATCAGAATCTTTAATTCCATCATTATCACTATCTGGACATCCAGCAAATTTTGCTAAACCTTTCACAGTAGGACAATCATCTTTATCATCAGCAACTCCATCACCATCTTTATCAGTAATAGCAGTTCTTGCTCCTAAATCACCATAGTTGTTTACTTCAAATTGATCAAATCCTCTCCATTTGTTAGTACTGTGGTCAATAATCAATGGAATAAATCCTGCAATTCCACCACCAATAGCAATATCACCAACTACATACTTAGGAAGTATTCTTCCTTCTAATGTGTAAGATTTGGTTTCGTAACCATCAGTTTTGTATTCTATTTTGTGGGCTTCTTTAGTCTCTACAGATACAGTTACAGGAGAATTACCTACACTTTCTCCATCAATAAACACTTCTGCGTTAGGAGGTTGGGTTGTAAACGTAACATCTTGCTGAGTGTTTTTTCTCATGATAGTAGCACAGCTAGCTAAAAGAGCAATGGCAAGAAATAAGGGGATTAATTTTTTTATAGTTATAATTCTTTGGTTTACTTAAATTTACTTTAAATAAGTATCTTGACAAAAAAAGAACTAAATATTGTTAAAATGAATATTAAGAGTGGATTGTTAATTATTTTTATTCTTCTGTTAACTTGCAGATTAATAGGGCAGGAGGATACAACAAAAGGGAAATTTTTCTTTGCAGTTGATTTGGGGTATGAGGTTCCAAATAACACATATGCCAGTTTTTTGAACGGAAATCATGTTTTTGGTGCTGATAGAGTTTTGTCTTTTCCTCAAAATAGACAACAAATTGAACAGACTCTGGGTTATCCTATTTTGGGATGGGAGTACTCTCAAAACCTAACTTATCAACCAACTATTTTTACTGGAGTCAATTTAGGATATAGGATTAATGAAGAGTACTCTATAATAATGAAGTTCGATATTGCTATTTTACGTTTTGCAACTCCTTTTATTATTGAATTAAACAATCCTAGAAATTTCACTGGAGAGTTTGAACAGGCAACTATTTCTGCTCGAGAGCAAAGGTTTTGGTATTCCTTAGGATTAGAAAAGAAGTTTGACACAGAAATTCCTCAGCTTAAACCATACGTTTCTGGTGGTGCTAGTTTCAATTTTATTCAACTGGAACAGCACGAATTAGTAATAAGAAACCTTAGGTATAACATAATGAGAGTTAATACCAATCAAGGATTAATATTACAACAAGTTCAAGGATTTGGTTATGGAGTGTTTGCAGAAGCTGGGGCGGCTTATAAACTAAACGATAAGTTCACTATGTCATTAGGAGGAAACTTCAACTTACAGTCTAATAAAGACTATGTAGATAAGCTTATATTTAACACTAATTACAATACAGCTTTGATAGAAAAAGCGAATAAATTTCTGCCAAGTTTCAATGCATATTTCCGATTGATGTGGAACTAGTTGCATTCCTTTTGATTATTACTGTTAATTGCTTTATTTTTACTGAAACAAAAAGTAAAAACAACTTATTTTGAAATATAATTTAAGCGAAATAACAGAAGTAATTCGTAACCGAAGAACTATTTATCCAGAGCAATATTCTGACAGAAAAATTCACAGAGAAATTGTGGAGGATATATTGAATAATGCTATTTGGGCTCCAACCCACGGTAATACTCAACCATGGAGATTTATGGTGTACATGGAAGACTCTAAAATAGAGCTTTCAGATTTTTTATCAGGTTTGTACAAAGAAAAATTTACTGGAGAAGATTTTAATGAAGCGAAGTATAATAAACTAAAGAATCGTCCTTTAAAATCATCAGTAGCTATTGCACTTGTAATGAGCAGAGAGCCAGATGGAAAGATTATAGAACTGGAAGAGATTGAAGCTGTATCTTGTGCAGTTCAAAATATGTATTTAACCTGTACAGCCTATGGAATTGGTGGATTTTGGTCTACTCCAAAGCTTGCTTACGGCAAAGAAATGCATGAGTTTTTGGAACTAAAAGAGGGGGAGAAATGTTTAGGTGTTTTTTACATGGGATACCCTGCAATTGACTGGCCAAAAGGACAAAGAAAACCAATAGAATACTCTACAACCTGGAAATAATATGTATCATATTTTACCAAATTATAACGAACATCCAACTGATCCTAATTACCTAGTATTTAGTTTTAGGCATGATAAAATGGCCGAATATTTTGGACAAAGGTTAGAAGAAGAGGAAGTGAAGTTTGAAAAAGACACTGACGAAACTAACTACGGAAAAACAATTCATTATTATGCCATTAGACAGCATAACAGAGAAAAAGCGATAAAAGTAAATCTAGAAACTTGGGCTAAATTTAGAAAGCCATTTTTTCATAAGTCAGGAGTTAAAATTGGGCTATGGCTGTTTATGCTAAGTTTAATATCTTTGGCTATAATTGGATTCATAAAAAATTAAGAAAACATGTTACAATTGATAGAAGTAACCTCCGAATTGGGAGCTGGAACAAGAGGAGCAAGTTTAGGAGTTGGAGCTCTTAAAGTAGCTGCATTTAATAGTGGTTCTAGTTTTTTTTCTGATTATAAAGCTGAAGAAGTGCCAAACTTCAACCAGCATCTTTTTACTCCTAATACAACACCTTCTGCAATTAGGATAGAGTATATTACAAAGGAGTTTAATGAAGTTTTTAATACTGTTAAAAATGAATTGAACAACAATAGTTTTCCTTTTATTTTGGCAGGAGATCATTCAACTGCAGCAGCTACAATATCTGGAATTCAAGAAGCGAATAAAGGAAAAAGATTAGGTGTAATATGGGTAGATGCTCATGCAGATTTGCATTCTCCTTTTACTTCTCCATCGGGTAATGTTCATGGAATGCCATTGGCAATTGCTTGCGGAATAGATAATCTATCTCAAAAAGTAAATGATGTTTTACCTAAAGTAGAAGAATACTGGAATGGGCTTAAGTCATTAAGTAAAGAATCACTATCAACTAAAGATTTAGTTTTTATTGGTGTAAGAGATACCGAAGCGCCAGAAGATTATTTAATAGAGAGCGAAGGAATAAAGAATTTTAAAGTAGAGGAAGTTATTAAAGTAGGAGGAAAGGAAATTGCTCTTCAAACGTTAAATCTATTATCAGCTTGCGACATTATTTATGTTTCATTTGATGTAGATAGTATGGATCCAGTGGAAGTATCTCATGGAACTGGTACTCCAGTTTCTGGAGGAATTCCAGTTAAAGAAGTAAAAGAGATACTAAATACTTTTGCAGCAAGTGAAAAACTTGTAGCCTTTGAAACTGTAGAAGTGAATCCTACTTTAGATGAGAAAAAAAATAAAATGGCAGAAACTACTTTACCAATTATTGAGGAAGTAGCTTCCATAATTGCAAATAGATTATAGACAACTTATCGGCTTTTGAGTCGTATAAATATAGATGATAAGAGTGATGAAAGAGTTTAAGTTTAGAGTGTTAATCGATACCTTAGAAGAAGAGAATGCTTTTAGAGATATCTCAATAGATAGCTCTTACAGTTTTGAAATGTTGCATGAAGCAATTATTGTTGCTTTTGAATTTGGAGGAGGTCAAATGGCATCTTTTTACCTGAGTAACGAAGATTGGGACAAAGGACAGGAAATAGGATTAATGGACATGACGGGCGAAAAATCAGACTTCGCTTCAATGACTGAGACGCTAATTTCGGATAAAGTAGACAAGGTAAATCAAAAGCTACTTTATGTATATGATTTTCTTACCATGTGGTGCTTTTTTGTAGAATTGGTTGAGATTAATGAGTTGTCTCCAGTAAAGCAATATCCAATGCTTGAGCTTGAATACGGTAAGGCTCCTGCAGAAAACTCTAAACAGATAGAAATATCGGAGGACATGGATTTTTATGAGGATGAAGAAGACGAAGAAGATGAGAACAATCCTTTTAGCGAATTTGAAAATATAGATAATTACGATTTTTAATGATAAACAAGATAACCATATTACTAACTTTTTTTTTTTTAAGCATATTTTCATTTGCTCAAGAAACGAATATTGTTGAAGGTGAATTACTTGTATTATTGAACAAAGAAATTAGCGTAGAGTCTTTTAATAAAGAGTTAAATACTAATTACCCTCAGTTACAACTTTCTGTAAAAAAGGTAATCTCAAAAAGATTAAATGTTTGGTTATTGAATTACAATTCCTCAAATGTTAATTCAGATTTAGCATTAGAACTTGTTAACTCATCTGCAAATACTATTATAACCCAATTTAATCACACTCAATTAGAACTAAGAGGAGATACCTGCTCAATAGATTCTAGTTTTACTGATCAATGGGGAATGGAGAATTTTGGTCAATCGGGTGGTGTTGCTGGAGCAGATATTCACGCATGTGAAGCTTGGGGAATTACAACACAATTAACCACAGCTTTAGGAGATACAATAGTGGTAGCCGTAATTGATGATGGCTTTTATTTGGATCATCAGGATATAGATTTTTTTAAAAACTATTCTGAAATTCCTAATAATGGAATTGATGATGATGGAAACGGATATATTGATGATGTAAGTGGATGGAATGTTTATAATGATACACATGCTATTACATCTAGAAGACATGGGACTATGGTTTCAGGAATAATTGGGGCAAAAGCCGATTTAGTAGGAGTTACAGGAGTTAATTGGGGATTAAAAATATTACCAATACAAGGTAGTTCAACATTAGAATCAACAGTTTTAGAATCTTATTCTTATGTTTTAGAGATGAGAGCATTATATGATTCTACAAATGGAGCAAAAGGAGCTTACGTAGTTGCTACAAATTCTAGTTTTGGTAGAGATAATGCCAACTCAGCTAGTTATCCTCTTTGGTGTGCTTTTTACGACTCTTTAGGAGCTTATGGTATATTAAGTGCTACTGCAACATCAAATAGTAATATTCATGTAGATATAAGTGGAGACATGCCAACAACATGTGTTAGTGATTACATGATTGCTGTAACTAATACTGATAGAAACGATACTAAAGTAACTGCAGGATTTGGAGCAACAAGTATTGATATTGGTGCACCAGGAACCTCAATAAAATCTACAGCACCATATTTAGGAGTTCCTTATTCAAATGCTTTTTCATACAGCTCAGGTTCTGGAACATCATTTTCAACTCCACTTGTGGCTGGTTCTATCGCATTTATTTATGCAGCAGCTTGTACTCAGTTTATGACTGATTATAAAGCCAACCCTAGTTTACTAGCTCTAGAAGTGAAAGATATTATTCTTGAGAATGGAGATTCTTTAGCTTCTTTGTTAGGTATTACAACCACAGGTAAACGATTAAATTTGTATAAATCAGCTGTTAAAGTTCGTACAGATGGTAGATGTAGTTTAACTTCTGTAAAAGAAATTTTAGCTTCTAAAGCAGAGTTAGAAGTGTATCCTAATCCTAATAATGGTGAATTTAATTTAGAACTAACTGATTTTGAATTAGGCGAATATCAAATGGAAATATATGATATAACAGGAAAGTTAGTAACAGCTAAACAATTAATTGTAAACTCTGATGAAGCTTTAATTCAAATAAATCAAGAATCACAAATGGATAAAGGAATGTATGTTTTGTGCTTGAAATCAAATTTACTCCCAACAAAAACTATCAGGTTTATTGTTCAGTAAATTTATTTAGTACCATCATTAGTTTATAAAAAAATAATATGTTTTCATAAAGAAAAGTGCAACTTTCATCCTCATTCTCATACATTTAAAAATATTTATTCATAATTTAATACCAATAATAAAACTTATCAATGAAAAAATTAATTATCGCACTTAGTGCACTTGCAATTATCGCATCATGTACGAAAGAGCCAGCTGATGTAACACCATCAAAAACAGTAGAAACTAAAACTAACTTTTTGTTTAAGCAATATTATGATGGAGTAGAAGTGCTTTCTCAAGATTTTGGTTCTAAGCAATATACCAATGCTAAAGGAACAATGCACACAATATCTAAGCTACAATATTTAGTATCTAACATTACTTTACACAAAGTAGATGGTAGCGAAGTAAACTTAGGAGGATACAATTTAATTAATTTGGATATGCCTTTATCAAGATATTATACTCCAATGAATGAGATTCCAGCAGGAACTTATTCAGCTGTTTCACTTACTTTTGGGTTTAATGAAGCTGATAATATTACAGGAGAATATTTAGATTTAAATGCAGCATCATGGGCTTGGCCAATGATGATTGGTGGAGGATATCATTTTATGAAATTTGAAGGTATGTTTATGGATAACACGAGTAACATGAAAGGATTTGCTTTCCACAATGGAACAGCTTCTAAAGTTAATTCTGATGGATCAAGAACAGCTGAAGCAAATCACTTCAGAGTTAAATTATGGGACTACGAAGGAGGATTTACTATTGAAGAAGGAGACAATACTACAATTGATATAAACATGAATCTTGCAGAATGGTTTAAGAATCCAATTACTTGGAATTTAGATGATTTACATATAATGTTAATGCCTAATTACCAGGCTCAAAAAATGATAAACCAAAATGGAAGATCAGTATTCTCATTAGGTCAGACATCTAAAAACTAAATGAATAAATTAGCTAGTATACTATTAATTATTGCAACATGCGTGTTGGTTTCATCTTGCAGAAAGTCGGGATGTACTAACCCAAATGCGGTTAATTATAGCGCTAGTGCAAAAGTAGATGATGGTTCATGTATTTGTCTATCAGCTTCGGCTGCTACACCATATAATTTAAAAATCCCAGCTAGTTTCCAACGTTTTTTACCACCACCTGTTTTTCCAGTCGATAATCCAATGACTGTGGAAGGGGTTGCCCTTGGTAAGAAGTTGTTTTTTGACAAACGATTATCAGATGACTTAAGCCTAGCTTGTGCTAGCTGTCACTTACCTAGTCAGTCATTTGATGACACCAGTAGATTTAGTGTTGGTATTAATGGAATTGCAGGAACAAGAAATGCAATGCCTCTTTTTAACCATGCTTGGAATATTACTAATAAATTTTTCTGGGATGGTCGTGCAGTTGGTCTCGAAGAACAGGCTTTAGAACCTGTAACCAATGTTATTGAGATGCATGATACATGGATTAATGTAACAAGTAAAATAAGTTCAGATGCAACTTATAGAACTATGTTCACTAATGCATTTGGTTCTCTTCCAATAGATTCTAATTTAATCACCAAAGCAATTGCTCAATACGAAAGAACTTTAATTTCTGGGAATACTAGAATTGATGCATATTCACTAAGATTAATTGGTTTGACTCCAAGTGAGTTAAGTGGACTTAATTTATTTATGGATGAAAATGGTGCAGATTGTTTTCATTGCCATGGAGATGTTACGAATCCTTTATGGACTGATAATTCTTTTCGTAATAATGGTTTAGATTCTGTTTTTGCTGATTCAGGATTAGCTAGTATTACTGGTAATCCAATTGATGTTGGAAAATTTAAAACCCCGAGTTTACGTAATTTAATATACACAGCACCTTATATGCATGATGGTAGGTTTAGCACGCTTGATGAAGTGATAGATCATTATAGCGAAGGACTAGTAAACTCTCCATCAATTGATGTAGATATGAAAAACATCTCAACAAATGGAGCGAGATTAACATCTCAGGAAAAATCTGATTTAAAAGCATTTTTATTAGCGCTTACAGATACTACTTTTGTTACTGCACATTAGATATTTCTCTTATTTCAGTATCAAAAATCATGTCGCCAAAACGAGCTTTTGGTGTGATGAATTTCATGACAAATTCTAAAAATATAACTCCAGGAATAACTAAAGCTATTACATTTCTAAGAATTTTTTTTACCCAATGAGCTTCTTTTCCAGTTTTTCTATCAACTATTGTTAAGTTGTATATTTTTTTACCTACCGAAATATTTAATAGATCTTTTACAATAAAGTAAATAAGGATTATTAAATAATATATAAAAAAGACACCTGCTCTAAAAAGATAATTTATATCCTGAAAAATTCTTGATTGTAATTCTATATGAGAAGAGATTGATGGTCTAGAAAATATTAGCCATAAAAGTATGGCAATGATAAACAAGATTAAAATCGAAAGATCAATAATAAAAGCTTTAAATGGCTTACTCATAAATTTTATTTCAAAATAAAATCCAAAACTTTTTTGCTGTAATTTATAAACCCCATAATGGTTGGTATATCTCCATGATTAGCACCAACAACTTTATGAGCTTCTTTGTAAGTTCCTCCATGTCTAGCGTAAATTGCTTCTCCGTTTGAAATAGATAAATAATCATCATCCACACCATGAATCCACATAAGTGGTTGAGTAACCGATTTTATTTTTTCTACATTATTAAATTCTAGGCTCGTAAAAAAAGTAGAAGAAACATCTATTAAAAGAGATTCTTCGGTTAAGTTTTCTGCCGAAGCCATTGGTGCTTCTAGTATCAATTTGTGTGGTGATGCAGTAGCGTAAAATGCAGATAAATCAGTAGCAGGAATTGTACCTAAACTAAACCCATACATAATCACTTCTTGGCTTACAACTCCTTTATCGTTTAGCCAGTCCAAACAAACTCTTACATCTTGATATAAACTTGCCTCTGTAGATTTACCGGTAGAGAGTCCGTATCCTCTGTAATCCATCATCAACACCCCATATCTATTTTTACTTCCGGTATTAGCTAGTAATTTAGCTCTTTGCCAATATGCATCCATATGTTTTGATTGTCCATGGCAATAAACCATAACAGTATCAATGGCAATAGTATTCATGTTTCCTATATATACAGCATAAATAGTTTCTCCATCAGATTCACCAGGAAGTTTAGAGTTTAGAGTTATTAAATGAATATTGCTATCAGCAATTCTATAACTATCAGGAAGAGTAATTTCCGATTCTCCTTCATAGTCTTCAAATTTATATTCTGTTAGTTCTTCACCCAAAAAAGGTAAGTCATCCATTTTTAAACATCCAAAAATGGAAAGTATAAGTGTTATGTAAAGTATGTTTTTCATAGTATAAGTATTCGTAGAAAATGATTTCGATTAAAATTTATATCCAACCCCTAAGTATATTCCTGTAGCACCTTTGTCACCAAGAACAGAGAAATAGGGAACGAATATATTTACGTTATTGTGGCTTGGAGCCATTAATTTAGTTTCTAGGGAGTAATACCATTTGTTAGATTTAAACACAACTCCCAGTTGAGGATTAACAAGCCATTTATCGAGTTGAGGTCTGTCTTGAGACCTACTAGGTGCTAATTCCCACCAGTTTGATATTCCTAGATAGGCGTAATGGTTTTTCTTTCCAAAATTCCAATAGGCGTTTAAATCCCATTGCGGCCAAAACTTAAATTTAGTATCATTAAAATCATAGACCATATTGGCATTAATAGAAGTGCTTAATGAAGGAGTGAACTGATTTTTAGATTCATAGAAACGATAAGTAGCACCAAAATCTGTTTGTAAATTTCCAAATAAAAGTGAAGTAACATGTAGGCTTCCGAATACAGTAAGATTAGTATCAATTCCTTTACCATAAACAACAGAGCTTAATGGAATAGGAATAACAGCTCCTCCAAAACCAATTGTTGGTCCCCCAAAATCAAGAGCAATAACTTGTTCGCCTTTTTCAAGTGGTTCCACAAATCGGGAGGAGGCACAAGAGCCGAGAATGGCTATTAAGCCAAGAAAAAATAGATTTTTTTTCATATTTAATAATTTTACTTTTTAAATATACTACAATTATAAATTGAGTTGTATATTTTTTATTATTTGATATTAGAATCTGTATACTAAAACTAATCTATTGACGTTTGTGAATTAATTATGAAGAAAAATCTACCTAACCAATACCAAAATGTAAATGAAGACTAAAGTAAAAGGATTGTTGCTAATAGGAAGTATAGTGTGTTTATCTGTGAACAGTTTTTCACAATATGATGAGAATACGACAGAAACCAAATCTAAAAAAAATTCAATAGGATTTGAACATAGATTTGAAGGTGGAATTTCACCTAATATCGGAATCACTTACCGTAGATTTTTTGATGATTCAAAATACAATCTAAGAGCAAATTTTTCAATAGGAAGTGTAGCAAGTTTCTCTAGTCAATTCGCCTATCCTGGATTTGCTGGAAATGCTTTAATTTATTCAACAGGAGATTCATCAACACCACTGATAGGAGTTTCAGAAACAGTATACTATAATCAGTCTTATCAAAGATTAGAAATAGGTTTAGAAAGGAATACTAAATTTTGGGGATTAAATTTTATTAGTGGAGCTGATTTTACTTTGGGTCACACTAGGTCAGCCAGATATGGTAGGATTACTGAAGTAGAATTACAGCAGATAGAACAAAATGGATTTATATATAATCAATATGGAGCTAAGGATAGTGATTCTACTTTACCATTTGAAGATTTAAATTATTTAAACTCTACCTATAATTCTCTTAATGTAGTTCTAAATCTTAGAGCAGGAGTAATGGTTGATATTTCTAAAAGATTATATGCAACAGCATTTATTGGAATAAGAGCTAGCGGTCAATTTTTAATTAAAGAAACTTTTGATTATAAAAATGATTTATACAAAGAACATTTGCCAACTAGATCAAGTGGTGATTTTTTCAATTTTGATACGTTCGCCTCTTTAGGATTAAATTATAGATTCTAAAAAAAGACTTTAAAAAGTATGTTAAGCCCAAAGGACTAGTTCTTTTGGGCTTTTTTATTGAACCAAATTCTTGTTGAAGTGTATTAGGTTATGTAAGTCACATCACTTAATTTTATAACTAAGGTTATTGTTTAAGGAGATTGCTTTTACAATGACCAAAATATTGAAATATGAAATCAACTAATTATATCCTGCTAGCTATTGTTTTGCTACTAGCATCTTGAATATTGGCGATAAAATAATCGTTCGTATCGAAATAGAAGTAGACCGTAACATGGAATACATTCACATGAAAGACATGCGTGCTTCAGGGTTCGAACCTATCAATGTTATTTCTAGATATAAATGGCAAGATGGTTTAGGTTATTATGAAAGTACAAAAGATGCTAGTACAGATTTCTTTATGGATTATTTACCAAGAGGAACTTATGTGTTCGAATATCCTTTGAGGGCTTCCCAAAAAGGAAATTTCTCAAACGGTATTACAAGTATTCAATGTATGTATACTCCAGAGTTTGGAAGTCATAGTGAAGGTATAAGAGTTGAGGTGAAGTAATGTTTTTTTAGATGCTCGCTTTAGTTCTCGATACAATTTTATTTCCGCTATCGCTACAATAAAATCACTCGAACTGACAAACAAATATGGCTGTCAGTTCGAGTGATTTTTCACGAACTGGAGTGAGAGAAAAATTGTATTGAGAACCTATTCATCAATCATCACCCAAAACCAACTTCCCAATCTTGTTATTTCCAGATAACCAAGCAGTGTTTTTATCTACAAATTGTATGGTGAAATATTTCTCTTCGGAAACATCTTTCCAGGTATTTCCTCCATCATTAGAATAGGAAACTCCTGTAAAACCTACTGCAAATATCTCTTGACCATTTGTACCAGGAACATATTGCACACAACTTTTGTAGTTTGGGTTTTCTCCAACAGCAAATAAATCCCAAGTTTTACCGCCATCTTTGGTAATTGCTTTGTTCGAATCATTTGCTAATGGTTTGGAGTAATCACCACCCAGTACAATTCCATTGTTTTCGTCTGTAAAATCAATAGAATAAATTCCTTGGCTCCCTATTCCTTGAATTATTGGAGTAGAATTCTCAATCCAAGTATTTCCATAATCTACCGATTTATAAACACTCGATTTTTTACCTCCAGAAGCCATCCAAACTGTTTTATCAATAATCTTTATGTTAGTATTACTAGCAGCAAAATAAGCTTCTCCTTCTTCAAATTTGGGTAAGTTTTCGCACGCTATTTTATTCCAAGTGATTCCTCCATCTTCTGTAATAATTATGGAAGGGCAATCTTCTGTTGGGTCACCAACTGCAATTCCATGAATTCCATCATCAAAGAATTGTAGCGCATCATAAAATGATTTTGGATGATTTTCCGAATAAACCAGTTCTGTTTTTTCTCCAGATATTTTATACAAAAGAGCAGGACTAACTATTGATAAAGCAAAAATATCTTTTCCATTAGTTGCAATGCTTCTGAAATTTGGAATGATAGAATCCTGATAGGTTAAAGATTGTTTCGACCAAGTAACTCCATTATCATTTGTGTATCCAATATCACCTCTGGAACCAGCATAAAAAATAGTAGAATCATTAATTACTTGAATAGCTCTAATACTCGAACTATCAACAGTAAATTCTATTATAGAAACAGAATCCAACTCTCTTGGCTCGTAATTTTCCTTGCAAGAAAATAAAAGTAAACCTGTAACTAGTATAAAAAGTAGTCTATTCATAAGTAGTGTTTTTTAAATTATCGTCTTCTTCTCTTTCGACTATATTCTCTGTATTTCTGATTAATATAATCATTCATTAAAGTGGAGAAAATAATATAATTACCCTCGATATAGTATACTTTGTCTAAGGTTATAGGTATATCAGAGTCAGCAATTTTAAAAATGAAATCAAAACAATTGTACTCTCTTTCATTTAGAGCTTTATCTTTTTTTGTTCCTCCCCAGTTTCTTTCCAAATCAAATTCTATGGTTACGCTAGTATCTTTCATGTAAGTATCTCTAAACCCTTTCAGGTTTTCAAAGTATTTTTTCTGAACCTCGTCAATGGTAATTATCTCTGAATTTTCGAAATAGTTAGGAAAATCATTAATTCGTACCCCAATGTTTTTAAGGTATTCATTAGTGTAATTACTCGGAGCTATTTTTAAAGTAAAATCCCACAAAAGTGAATCATCCTTTGATTTAAGGCATTTGATAAAATCATTTTCCAAATCAGAGATGTTGTCATATCCAATATGAGGTTTAATTATTTTAGCCTTTTTCAAACCATTTGTATCCAAATAATCAAAACCATTTTTATCAAAAACGGGTATTCTATTAAACTCAAAAGTTCCTGTATGAATAAATGTATTTTCAGTAAGTAAGTTACCATTTGCCTTTATAAGGTGATATTTTTCAGTCTCAATTTTAGCTCTATAACATCCATTATTAACAGAAACTATTTCTTCATAAATATAATCGGTTAGCATATTTCCTTTAAAATCTATTAACCCATATTTATTTCCTTTTTTAGCAACAATAGTAGTTAAGTCATCTGTAATTTCATTATTCTGGAAACTAAGACTATCATATTCAAAATCAAGAATTACTGTGTTGTCAATGTTTATTAATCCATATTTACCATTCTTTTTAACTATAAAATGGTTGTTGTCTCTTTGGTTAATCGATTGATATTCAAATGGTATTATAGTGTTTGAGTTTTTAAAATTATAAACTCCATATGTATCATTTGTATCACAAATTGCAAAAATAGATACTTCCTCAAATTTTTTCAGTTTTGTTTTATCCAAAACAAAGTATTTAGAAAAACCTGGATACAAAGAGTAAATATTCTTTATGTTTTCTTTATAGATAAAACCTTCGGTCATGTTGTAAAGTGAATAAAGATCTTGTTTTTTAAGTATTATGGTCTTGTGGTCATCATTTATAGTTGATATTCTTTCGTAAGTAGGTTCAAAAAGAAGTTTTCCTGAATAATCTAACAATCCAAGTAAAGCATCTTTATGAAGAGTTATACCAAATTTTTCTTCCCTTAAATAAGAGTATTCTAATGGTAATACTATGTTGTTTTTTGTGTCAATTATTCCATGCTTATTTTCTTCTGTAGCTACATCAAACCAATCTTTTCTTTGATCGATTGTTGATAGTGAATAATGGACGCAAGGAATTAATATTTCGCCATATTTATTTATTACACCTAGCTTGTCATCTTTTCTTATATAATATAGCTTCCCATCACCTCTGTATGGAATATAAATTTTATCATAAATAGGATTTACAACAATTTTCTCATTGTACTTTAATCCATATTTATTTTCTTCTTTAAAAACTCCTTCGTCTAATTCTTCTTCTCTTGCAGCTACACTAATCTTTTCAACATCAGTATAAACGTCCATTATCTCAGTTGGTGGTTCAGGAGTTTCTATAATTTGGGCAGTTAAGTTTAATGCTGATAAACAAAAAGCTAAGAGTATAAATAAAGAGTATTTCATAAAGTAAGATAGAAAGAATAAATGTTCGAGCTCAAATTTAGTGAATTATCCTAAATTTGTACTTTACAATTAAATATCTAGAATGACCTCAAAAGAAATACGCCAGCAATACAAAGATTTTTTTGCTTCAAAAGGACATAAAGTTGTTGATTCAGCCCCAATTGTGGTAAAGAATGATCCAACTTTGATGTTTAATAATGCCGGAATGAATCAGTTTAAAGATTTGTTTTTGGGAAACAAAGAAATTAAAGATGCCCGTGTTACAAATTCTCAAAAATGTTTGAGAGTATCTGGAAAGCATAATGATTTGGAGGAAGTAGGAGTAGATACTTACCACCACACTATGTTCGAGATGTTGGGTAATTGGTCGTTTGGAGATTATTTTAAGAAAGAAGCAATTGAGTGGGCTTGGGAATTATTGACTGAGGTATACAAATTGGATAAAGACAGATTGTACGTAACTGTTTTTGAAGGAGACAAAAAAGATGGTACAGGATTGGACCAAGAAGCTAAAGACATTTGGAGCAATATTATTGATGCGGATAAAATTATATTAGCCGATAAAAAAGATAATTTTTGGGAAATGGGAGAAGTTGGACCTTGTGGGCCATGCTCCGAGATTCATGTAGATTTAAGAGACCAAGAAGAGATTGATAAAGTAGGAGGAAGGGAGCTTGTAAATGAAGATCATCCGCAGGTAGTAGAGATTTGGAATTTGGTATTTATGCAATATAACCGAATAAAAGATGGTTCATTGCATCCACTTCCTGCTAAGCATGTAGACACAGGAATGGGATTCGAGAGATTGGTCATGGCAATGCAAGGCAAAAAATCGAATTACGATACTGATGTATTTTCTCAATTGATTAAGGAAATTGAAAAAATATCTGGAAAGAAATACAAAGAAGGAGAAGATCACCCAGAAGAGCAAACTAAAACGAATATTGCAATACGAGTAATTGCAGATCACATCAGAACTTTGGCTTTTGCAATTGCAGATGGTCAGTTACCATCAAATACTGGTGCTGGTTATGTAATTAGAAGAATTTTAAGAAGAGCTGTACGATACGGATATCAAGTTTTGGATTTAAAAGAACCATTTTTTCACAAGTTGGTTGATGTGTTGGCAAAGGAAATGGGAGATGCATTTCCAGAACTTAATTCACAAAAAGAACTCTGCGCTAAAGTGATAAAAGAAGAAGAAATTTCTTTTTACAGAACTTTAGAGCAAGGGATTAGACGTTTAGATTCTAGAATGAAATTAGTGACACAAGGATGGACACTTAGTGGAGACTTTATTTTTCAATTATTTGATACGTTTGGATTTCCTTTTGATTTAACTGCTTTGATTGCTCGTGAGAATGGTTTTAAAGTTGATGAAAAAGGATTTGAAGCTTGTCTTCAAGAACAAAAACAAAGAAGTAAAAAAGCCAGTAAAGTGGATACTTCGGATTGGATTGTACTTAAAGAAGACGACAAAGAAGAATTTATAGGATACGATACAATTGACACCAGTGTTTATATTACTCGTTACCGAAAAGTAAAAGCTAAGAACAAAGAGTTTTACCAATTGGTATTTAATTTCACTCCTTTCTATGCTGAGGGTGGAGGGCAAGTTGGAGATACAGGATTTATTGAATCCGAAAAAGAGAAAGTGTTTATTACAAACACTAAAAGAGAAGATGGACTTATTTTACATTATGTAGATAAATTACCAGAGTATTCTACTTTGATTTTTCATGCAGTTGTAAATGCTGAGAGAAGGGAATTGATAGCAATTAATCATTCGGCAACTCATTTATTGCATGGAGTATTACAGGATGTATTAGGAGACCATGTGGAGCAAAAAGGATCTTTGGTTAATGAGAAATATTTGAGATTTGATTTTTCACATTTTACTAAAGTTACAGATGAGCAATTGAATATGATTGAAATGATTGTGAATAACAGAATTCGAAGAAATTTAATCCTGAATGAGAAGCGCAATGTTCCAATGAAAAAAGCACAAGAGTTAGGTGCAAAAGCTTTGTTTGGAGAGAAGTATGGAGATTTGGTAAGGGTAATTCAGTTTGGAGATTCCATTGAATTGTGTGGAGGAATCCATGTTTCTTCTACAGGAAAAATTGGTTTGTTCAAGATAACTTCTGAAAGCTCTACAGCAGCAGGAATCAGAAGAATAGAGGCTATAACCTATGAAACGGCAGACAAGTATGTAAATGAAAAATTAGAAATAGTTTCTAATTTGAACACCTTATTAAAATTGCCAGAAAATTTAGGAAAAGCTGTAGAAGAATTACTTCAAAAAAACAGTACACAAGCTAAAGAAATAGAGAAACTAAAAGCCGAAAAAGCTGGAGGATTAAAAGACGAATTAAAGAAAGAAATTACCGAAGTAAACGGAATTAATTTCTTGGCTAAAAAAGTAGATTTAGATCCTCAAGGAATTAAAACTATTGCTTTTCAATTGAAAGGAGAAATGGATAATTTGTTTTTGGTTCTGTGTAATGAGGCTAATGGAAAAGCAAATATTACTATTTTGGTATCGGACGAATTATCAAAATCTAAAGACCTACACGCAGGAAATATAGTTCGAACACTTGCCAAAGAAATCAATGGTGGAGGAGGAGGACAACCTTTCTTTGCTTCAGCAGGAGGAAGTAATCCTGGAGGAATTGATAAGGTGTTGGAATTGGCGAAAGGATATATTTCTTAATTTCAATGTTAACAACCCAAACTCAACCAATTTAAGTAAAGCCACATTTCTTCGTATAATTAGTAAACCAAAAAACTAATATCTATGAAAAATGTAAAAATGGTAATCCGAATCCTTTTAGGATTGGGAATGATTGTATTTGGACTTAATAAATTCTTGGAGTTTATGCCAATGCCTGAAGTAAGTCCTGAAATGGGTGCTTGGATGGGTGCAATAATGGCAACTGGCTTTGTTATGAAACTAGTAGCAGTAATTGAAATCGTAACAGGTCTACTAATTTTGATTAATAAGTATGTGCCTTTAGCTCTTATTGTTCTTTTACCGGTAATGGTAATAGCTTTTCTTTCTCACTTAGTTCTTGATCCAATAGGAGTTCCTGGTTCAGCTGTCTTCTTATTCTTTATTGTTTTATTAATGATATGGAATAAAGCTAGTTATAAGGATGTATTGAAAGCATAATAAATTCTAATTAATTTTAACCATCAAGTTTTACTTGATGGTTTTTTTGTGCAATTTTTTCTCTTCTCTAGTAATTCTCTTTTGTTCAGTTTTGTTTTTATTTTCAATGATGTAATAGATAGTAAATCCAATTAGAAACCCAAGAATAATCGAGTTTGCAATCCAATGTTCAAAAGGATGAACCCAAATTTCTTTAAACATATCCCACCTTCCAGTGACTTCAACAAAATTCCAGAAAATAATTACGGTAGGAATTGCATAACGGATAGCATAATCAAATTTCTTTATTTTGATAAGTTTAAGAAATAAGAAAGCTGACCAAAACAAAGAACCAAAAGCTACAAAATATGTAAGAGGGTGTCTGTCACCAGCAATGTCTTTATCATAGACTAAAAGGAGAACGATATAGAAAGTCCAAAGAATTATGATTGTTTCTATGAAGGTAATCCCTGCCCAAAATTTTTCTTGAGATTTTACTTTCGTCATTTCCATTTTACCCAGTTTTTGGAACCATTGAAAAAATGTACAGCTAGATTGCTTGAAGAAGAATAGAATTAAAATAGTAGATAGTAATCTAACAGAAGACATCATAACTAGATACTCAGGTTTAGTTGCTATTTCTCCATTTTCGATTAAGGGTGCAACTCCAAGTTTTTCTGCAATCCATACAAATGAAAACTCCACCCAACCTGTCCAAATTAAGATTCCTGCAATTAATCCTAGAAGAGTTGATGTAAGTGGTTTCTCATTTTTTCTAATTCCAATGAATAATAAAAACAAACCTGTAAACCCTAAAATTGCAGCTCCTAAGAATTTATGTTCAGGAATTAATTTTTCATTTAAAACCATAAGTGCATGTCCTAAGGGTATGAATAGTAACACTATAATGAAGGAAAGTGTTCCTGTTCTAAATGATTTTGATGTAATTTGCATGATTTGTTATTAAGAATGATTCTAAACAAATGTGCTGCTATTTATATTTATTCCAAATAAGGAGACGGAAAGTTTCTCGAAATTTTGGACATAATTATCCTAAGGTTTAAATTATGGACGATAAAATTGAAAGATTAAATATTACAATTCAAACTTCCTTTCCATGCTCCAAGTCTCTGGCTTAGCGCAAAAAAGTGGTTTCACTGTTTTCCATACTTTAAGAAATAATTCAGAGTCTCTGTAAGCTTCCAAATTATCTTCCGATTGCCAGTAACTGTATGTCATTACAACATTTGAATAACGTCCTTTTTCTTGTAATAACTCTAGCTTTTCGCAACCTTCCATTCCCTTAATTAGCTCCATATGAGCTTCATAAATTGATTTGAATTCATCAATTTTATCAGGGTGGATAGTAAGTTTTACAATTCGTATTAGCATGTTGGTTTAAGTAAAAGTTACTGTAACTATTTCATTTAGTCCAAGTCCAAGTAGGTTGGTAGCACTTCCTCCATAACCTTCAACTCCTCTATTTACAGAAATCTCTAGATCATTATTGGTATTAAATAATGCTAGCTTTTCCCCTTCGTGAACTACAGCCGAATAGGAGGTGTGTAGTTTTTTAATATCGTAATTTCTGAACTCAATAGAAAAAGGTCTGTTTTTACCTATTTCAGCAAATACTTGTTTAGAGATATTGGTGATTGCATTCCCATACGAATCGATATGTATAACTGTTCCTCTAATGAATTTTTCTTGAGTAGTAGGTCTTGGATTTTGGTATGATTTTATTCCTTTTATTCTCACCCCAATTATTTCTGGAGTTCCTCCACGAGCAATGTGGCAGGCAGCTTTAGCAAAAATGTCTTTAGTAGGAAATGTCAATACGTTTGCATTAATATCAATTCTTAATTCAAATAAATTTTCTGGAGGATAATCGTAAATTAAAGAAAACAAGCCATTATCTGCACCAATAAAGTAATGGCCTTTGTATTCCATTATTATTGGTAAAGTCTTTGCGTTTATTTCAGAATCTACCCCAACAATATGAATGGTACCTTTTGGAAAAGTTTCGAAACTTTTTCGCAAAATGTAGGCAGCATTTCTTACATCAAAAATAGGAATGTGGTTAGATATATCAACCAAAGTAACTTTTTCGCCCAATTCGCTCAGGACACTACCTTTTACGGCAGAGACATAGTAGTCTTTGTCGCCAAAATCAGTAGTAAGAGTTATAATCGCCATGAACTGGAGTTATTGATATAAATGTTGTTTCTTTATGTATCAAAATTAAGAATTAAAAACAGGTTTCGATTATTTTTAATTGAAATTATTTATATTTAATCAATTAAGATATTAATAAATAAAAATTGCGCATTTGACAGAAAGAAATATACCCATTAACGACATTGAACCTGTCGATTTATTGGGGGTTAATAATGTTACCTTAAAAGTAATAAAAGAGCGTTTCCCAAACATTAAAATTGTTTCTAGGGGAAGGAATCTTAAATGTGTTGGCGAAGAAAAAGACATTGATTTATTTGAAGAAAAAATAAATTTGATGATTGGCTATTTTAAAAAATACAATTCCATGACAGAAGGAGATTTTGAAAATATAATGGGAGAAAACGGTCAGGAAACTGTTAAAGATACCAAAGGAGATTTGGTGATTGTTCATGCCAATAATGGAAAAAAAGTAATTGCCAGAACTCACAATCAAAGGAGATTAGTAGAATCTAGTTTTGAAAATGACATGCTATTTTCTGTTGGCCCAGCCGGAACAGGAAAAACCTATACTGCAGTTGCATTAGCTGTAAGAGCATTAAAAAACAAAGAAGTTCGTAAGATAATTTTAACTCGCCCTGCAGTTGAAGCTGGAGAGAATTTAGGGTTTTTACCTGGAGATTTAAAAGAGAAATTAGACCCTTATTTACAACCACTTTATGACGCGCTAAGAGACATGATTCCTGCCGAAAAGTTGGAAGATTATATTGATAATAATATTGTACAAATTGCTCCGCTTGCTTTTATGAGAGGAAGAACGCTTGATAATGCTTTTGTTATTTTGGATGAAGCGCAAAATGCTACTGAAGGGCAAATACGAATGTTTCTTACCCGAATGGGAAAAAGTGCTAAGTTTATTATAAATGGAGATCCATCTCAAGTAGATTTACCAAGAAACCAAAAATCGGGATTAGTTAAAGCAATTGAAGTACTTCAAAATATAGAGGGGATTGGTATAATAGAATTGGATGAAAATGACGTTATTCGTCACAGATTAGTGAAAAGAATTATAAAAGCATTTAAGTAAATGGAATTAGAAAGTACACATACACGAATTAATAAAAGTCAGGCAGCTGTTTACAATTATTTAATGGACATGAATAATGTGAAAGAGCTTTTACCAGAAGGGAAATTTACCGAATGGGAAGGAAGCTACGATACTTGTTCATTTAAAATGCAAGGGTTTAGCCTAACATTAACAAAAGATTCTTCGGTTGCTAATTCTGAAATTAAATTGGTCTCTGGAACTGATTCTCCAATTGATTTTGATCTTAATATTTACATTTCTGATGAAGGAGAGAAAGAAAGTGAAGCTCACTTAATTTGTGAAGCTAGAGTTAATTCTTTCTTGAAAATGATGATAGAAAAACCCCTTACAAGTCTTTTTAATCACATGAGTGAAAAGTTGGGAAGAGTAGATTTATAAAACTCCTTCGTCATTAAAACTATAATAATTTCCATCACCAATTATTAAGTGATCCAAAATTGAGATATCGAATAACTTGGCAGCATCCTTTATTTTTTTGGTTAAATTTAAATCACTTTGGCTAGGCTTTAAGTTTCCAGATGGATGGTTGTGAGCCAATATAATAGCAGAAGCTAAGCTTTCAATAGATTTCTTAAAAATCAGTTTTATATCAGCAGTAGTTTCAGATATTCCTCCTCGACCAATTAATTGTTTTCCAATTATTTTGTTGGCTCTGCTCAGTAATACAATCCAAAACTCCTCGTGAGGTAAATCTTCTAAAACTGGCTTAATGTATTCATATAAATGTTGACTAGAAGTAACCTGAACTTTATCCAAAACAGCTTCACTTTTTCTTCTTCGTCCAAGCTCAAGAGCAGCAACAATACTTATGGCTTTTGCTTCACCAATTCCTCTGTATTTCATTAAATCATTAACCGATAACTTGGCTAATTGGTTAATGTTATTTTGAGAATCATTTAGAATACGTTTGCACAATTCTATGGCACTTTCGCTTCTATTACCACTACCAATTAATATTGCAAGTAATTCGGCATCAGAAAGTACCTGGCGACCTTTAGCCATCAGTTTCTCTCTTGGTTGATCTTCTTCTGACCAATTTTTTATCGAAAGCTTTTCTATTTTATTGAACGAATCCATTTTTAGGAAGCAACTTTAAGTTTACTCAGTTTAGATTTGTCGAATTTACTTTTAGCGTAAGCTTCAGTAATTTTTAGTTTGGTAATCTCTTTTTTAGAAGGGATTTCGAACATAGCATCTGTAAGTACAGCCTCACAAATAGAACGCAATCCTCTTGCTCCAAGTTTATATTCTTCGGCTTTAGTTACTATAAAATCTAATGCTTTTTTATCAAAAGATAACTGAACATTATCCAATTCAAATAGCTTAGTATATTGCTTAACTAATGCATTTTTAGGTTCGGTTAATATTCTTTTAAGAGCATCTCTATCCAAAGGGTTAAGGTGAGAAAGTATAGGGAAACGTCCAATTAATTCAGGAATAAGACCAAATGACTTTACATCTTGTGGGCTTAGGTATTCCAATAAATTATCTTCTCCCACATCTTCTCCTTTTGTTCCAAAACCAAGAGGTTGAGTTTTTATTCTTCTCTCAATAATTCTCTCAATTCCATCAAAAGCTCCACCAGATATAAATAGAATGTTTCTAGTGTCAATTTCTACCATTTTTTGGTCAGGATGTTTTCTTCCTCCTTGTGGTGGTACACGTACATCAGTTCCTTCTAGTAATTTAAGAAGCGCTTGTTGTGTTCCTTCAGAGGTAACATCTCTAGTGATAGAAGGACTATCGCCCTTTCTTCCAATTTTATCAATTTCATCTAAAAATACGATTCCTTTTTGTGCAGCTTCCACATCATAATCAGCAGCCTGTAAAAGTCTAGTTAATAAACTTTCTACATCTTCACCTACATAACCAGCTTGCGTAAATACTGTTGCATCAGCAATAGTAAAAGGTACGTTTAGCATTTTAGCTATAGTTTTAGCCAAAAGTGTTTTACCAGTTCCTGTTCTACCAACTAATAATATATTAGATTTTTCTAATTCTATTTCTTCCGAATCACTACCAGGGTTTAATAATCTTTTATAATGATTGTAAACAGCTACCGATAATATTTTTTTTGCATCTTCTTGACCAATAATATATTCATCTAACCTAGTTTTGATTTCCATTGGTTTCAAGAACTTTATATCTTCTTGAAGATCAATTTCTAGCTCAACTTTTAAGTCTTGAGAAATAATATCATTTGCTTGTTCCACACAGTTTTCACAGATATGGCCTTCAATTCCCGCAATCAATACGGAAACATCTTTTCTTTCTCTTCCGCAGAACGAACAGGTAGAATTACTTTTTTTACTCATGGATAGGTTACATTTATTAACAAAGATAGTAAGTTATGACGAATGAGTTCTAATATACTTGCTGTTATAAAAATATTCGATATTTTTTTTATTAAAATTAAAAAACCAATAAAATTAAAAAAACAATCGTAACAGGAATTGCAGTACTTGCAATGATATTAGTTTCTTGCGGAGAAACTGTATCAGCTGAAGAATTAGATGCTCAAGCGACTGAGATTATGGACATGTCTACTGAAGTAGAGGGAATGGATAAAGCAATCGAAGAAATTGATGCAGCAACAAAAGATTTAGATTCTGAATTAGAAGGATTATAAAAATTAAATTATGGAAAATAAAGACATGAAAAAGAACATCATATTAATAGCAGCTATTTTATTATCTGGGGTAATGGGTTTATCTCAAGGTAAAATGGATAAAATGAAAGACAAATCGAATGGAGCTCAGTCTGAAATGAAAGATAAAGCACAAGAAACTAAAAAAGAGGTTAAAGAAAAATCTGCTGAAATTCTTGAGAAAAGAGAAGAGAAGAAAGAAATGAGAGAAGGTCTTAAAGGAGAAATTAAAGGGAAAAGAGACAGCTTGAAAGGAGAAATGAAAGGAAAGAGAGCTGAGATGAAAGCTGATATGGATGCTAAAAAAGAAGCACTTAAAGAAAAGTATGGAACTGATACTGCTTCTTACAATGCTGAATTAGCAAAACTTAAAGAGGCTAAAATGGCAGAGATAGATGCTATGAAAGCAGAAAAAGCTGCTAGAGTTGAAGAAATGAAAGCAGAGAAAGCTGCTGAAATGGAAGAAATTAAAGGTGATAAAGACAAATTAGAAGCTAAAAAAAAGCTGAGATTACTAAATTAAAAGAAGAAAAAGCAACTGCTGTTGCTGTGAGAAAAGCAAATACTGGATCTAGAACTGAAGCTACCGAAGCAAGAATTGCTGATGCTAAAGCTAAAATCGAAGCTGCAAAGGCTGACGGTTCTATGACGGTTGAAGAAATTGCTGAGAAAGAAGCTAAAATTGCTAAAGTTCAAGCAAAAATTGATGTTTTAAAAAGTAAGGTAGCTGAATAATTTACCTAAAAACTATAAAAAAAGAGCGATATAGAAATATACCGCTCTTTTTTGTGCTGTAAAAGATGGAGTTATGATTTATTTTTAATATATCTCAACATTATATGGCAACCCTTTCTATTTGGTGTGCGTCTTTAATTTAGAATAGTGTAATACTATCTCTTTTTTCTTTTTTACGACATCAACAGAATTTATTTTTAGGAATAGGTTCTGTTTTTGTTTTTAAGGCGTTTTATTTTGGTTAATTTTATCTAATGAATTCTCACAAGATATACATGCAAAGATGCCTTGAGATATCCTCAAAAGGACTTTCTTCGGTAATGCCTAATCCCTCAGTTGGAGCAGTATTGGTATATGAGGATAAAATAATAGGAGAAGGTTATACGAGTCCTTATGGAGGAAACCATGGTGAGGTAAACTGTATGAATTCTGTTAAAGAACACAATCGTCCTTATATTTCTAAATCCACTTTATATGTTAGTTTAGAACCTTGTTCTCATTTTGGAAAAACACCTCCTTGTGCCAATTTAATTATTACTCACAATATCCGCAAAGTAGTTATAGGATGTATCGATACTTTTTCGGAGGTTGCAGGGAAAGGTATTGAAGTGCTTAAGCAAAACAATGTAGAAGTTGTAATTGGTGTTTTAGAAAATGAATGCAGAGAATTGAATAAACGTTTTTTTACTTTTCATGAAAAGAAAAGACCTTTTGTTTTATTGAAATGGGCTCAAACTAAAGATGGCTTTATTGCTCCAGAGGATGAACTTCATGAACAAGAAAGATGGATTACAGGAGATAAAACAAACCAGTATGTTCATCAATTAAGAGCAACTGAAAAAGCTATTTTGGTAGGGAAAAATACTGTGCAAAAAGATAACCCTAGCCTAACAGTTCGCCATGTAGATGGAACAAATCCAATTAGATTAGTTATTGATAAAAAACTTGAATTGTGGAAAGGTAAAGAAGGTTTTAAGATTTTTAGTACCGAATCGAAAACTCTTGTTTTTAATTCTCTTCAAAATTTTGAAGAGAATGGTATTGAAGGAATTAAAATTTCATTTAATAACAATGTTGTAAAACAAATCCTTGATATTTTATATGAAAAAGGAATTCAATCATTAATTGTAGAAGGAGGCTCATTTACGATTAATTCATTTTTGGAATCTAACCTCTGGGATGAGGCTTTGGTTTTGGAAGGAAATAAAACTTTTGGAAGAGGAGTAGAAGCTCCACTTTTTAATCATAAACATACTAAAGAATTTGTTCTTGGAAAGGATAATATTAAACAGTTTAAAAACATAAGTCTGTGAGTATATCAGTCCTTTTAGCAATTGTTTTCCCTGTTGTTTCAGTTTTGTTGTTCAAGGAATTTGATAAACGAAATATAGAGGCTTTACCTGCAATAATATTCAATTATTTGGGTGCAATAATTATAGGTTTAGTTTTATTTGTAACTCCAGTTCAGCTTTTAGAAATTCCCTCTCAGTCATGGTTTTATTCCTGTTTAGTAGTTGGTTTTTTATTTATTCTTAATTTTTATTTAATTGCCAAAACTGCTATTTGCCATGGGGTTTCTATTGCCACTTTTGCCAATAAAATCAGTCTGGTTTTCCCAGTAATATTTACTATTATATATTTTAATGAACCAAGTAACTGGATTAAGATAACTGGTATTAGTTTAGCTATTTTCTCTATTTATCTATTAACCTTTAAAGGGGCTTCAGCTACCAAAAGCAAAGGGTATTTATTCCCTCTTTTTATTTTTGTTGCAACAGGAGTTTTGGAAACAATAATTAATTATACCCAAAAAACTTATTTTGAAACCGGGAATGAGATTGGATATTTCGTGATTTCAGCTTTTTTGGTTTCATTCATTTTTGGTTTAGTTCTACTTATGTTTAAACTTAAGAGTATCACCTTCAAAAGTATACTTGCAGGTTTGCTACTTTCAATTCCCAATACTCTAGGTTTATATTATTTTATAAAATCACTAAATGAGAATGCAGATTCTACCTCTGTTCTTCCTGTAATGAATATTTGTACTTTAATTCTTGCAATATTGTTGGGAATCATATTTTATAAGGAAAAACTAACTAAAAGTAATTGGATTGGATTTTCATTGGCTATTTTATCTATCATTCTTTTAACATTAATTTGAGTCAAATTCATACATATAAAACTTTAAAAACTCGCTCCGAGAGTTTGATGAAAGAGAAAGGAAGTAAATTCTTTGGCTATGCATTTCCAGTATCTGATGAAGAAGAAGTGAAGTTGTGTTTGGAAGAACTGAGAGTGAAACACAATGATGCTAGGCATCATTGTTACGGCTATAGATTGGGAATAGGAAAAGAGGAAAGATATAGAGTAAATGATGATGGAGAGCCATCTAATTCGGCTGGAAAGCCAATTTATGGGCAGTTACTATCTACAGATATTACTAATGTGTTAATTGTTGTTGTTCGTTACTTTGGTGGAGTAAAACTTGGTGTAGGAGGATTAATTTCTGCTTATAAATTAAGCGCGAAAGAAACCATTGATACTGGAGAAATTATCAATAAAAAGGAACAGAATTATCATCAAATAGATTTTAACTATACAGTAATGAGTCCTGTGATGAACTTTGTAAAGCAACAAAAGCTGGATGTTACAAAACAGGTTTTTGAAAACTCTTGTCTAATTCAATTCTGTTGTGATATTGGATCATCTGACTCATTAATTTATCAACTAGAAGAAATCGAAGGAGTGGAAGTAAAATTCTTGTTTAAGAAATAGCTAATCAAGGACAGAAATATGGAGCTAGAGCTGGAGCTGTGTCATCAGTACAAAACTTAAAATCAGTTGTGTAAGACCCAAGAAATAATTCTTCAATTGATTTATCGGATAAACCTGGGAAAGTAATCACTGCTGTATATCTACTTCCGAATACACCTCTACCACCTTCAATATTTGTGTAATCTGGCTTATCAAACGAAATTGATTGATTAGGTTTATTAACTCCAATATAAGTATTTAGTGTAAAGTTTGCAGAGGTAACTCTTACATCACAGGTGTTAATTACACGCTTAGTTACACCAGTAGTATCCTTAAGTTGAGCTGAGTTACTTAATAGAGTAAAAAATGCTTCTGTATTAGTTTCTATTTCAATTGTATTACTAGATGTAGTAGGGTTTTTCGATCCCATTTTCCAATCAATATATTTTTGAGTTTGAGAACCGTTTTTGTGTTCTGTATAAAAGAATCTTAATGTTACATCATAAGATTCAGCCTCGGTTGACTGCACCCATTTTGGTCTTAAAAGACCATAAGTTCCAACTCCACCTGATAAAATAATTTCTCTAAAACCTGTTAATCTAAAAGGGTTAGCAAAACCAAATCCATCAATTATGTTCGTTTTTGAACTAAACTTTTTTCCATCACCTTCTCCAATAATTCTATAGTTTTTAGTTGGGTCTAGTGGAATAGTAGGTACAAAATAATACACTCTTTGTGTTCCAGTAAAAAATATTCCTTTGTTTTCATCAACAGTAACTACTTTACTTTGTAACTGCCAAACTCTTCCAACTCCTTCAAATTCATCAAGCTCTTCAACTCTAGCTGTTACATTTGTAAAGTATAAAGAATCATTAATTTTAGAATATTCAGTGTTGTTAGTTCCTAAAAAACTTTTATTTATTTTGATGAATTGAGTATCTTCTTCTTGATCTAAAATCCCATAAACAATAGGAATTTTTTCATAAGGAGCGTTTATATCAAAATCAGTTTTGCAACTAAATAAGGCAACTACTAAAGTAGATAGGAGAACTAATTTTTTCATGTATTGGTTTTCTGAGTTGAATAAGGTACTAAGATAGCACTTTTTGTTTGTTGAGGCTTATTGGAGGTGTTAAAATAAGCCATTAGTATACAAATTAATGGTATTAATAAACTGGCTTCATGGCATCTTCTATAATGTCGCTAAATAGACTTTCTAATTCTAAGTCTTTTTGTTTAGAAACCATTAGAGGAACTAGGCTAGCAGCTGACATTCCTGGCGCAGTATTTACTTCAATAACAAAAGGCTCGTTATTTACAAGTATGTAATCTACCCGTACAATTCCTTTTAAACCAAGTAGTGTATATATGTTTTTAGTTATTGATTGTACACTTAATTTTATTTTATCAGAAACTCCTGCAGGACATATTTCTTGAGACAAACCTTCGTACTTTGCTTCGTAATCAAAGAATTCATTTTCACTTATTATTTCTACAAGTGGTAAAGTGTGTAATTCGTTTTCGATTTTATAACAAGCACAAGTAACTTCTTTTCCATCCATAAATGATTCAATCATCACTTCGTTACCTTGGGTAAAAGCTCTGTTAATTGCTGGTATCAGTTGCATTTCTTCTTTTACTTTAGAAATCCCAAAACTAGATCCACCATCATTTGGTTTTACAAAACATGGCATGCCAATTTCTGCAGAAATCTCTTTGGTATTGAATAATCCAGCCCTATCATTTATTAAGATTGATTTAGAAACATTAATTCCATTATTAGCCAATACTTGGTTGCATAACCATTTGTCGAAAGTGACTGAAGATGATTTAGAGTTACTCGAATTGTAAGGAATATTAAGCATATCTAAATATCCTTGTAGTTTTCCATCTTCACCAGGTGTGCCGTGAATAGTAAGGTAAACACAATCGAAGTTTATTTTGGTTCCATCTAGAACGAACGAAAAGTCATTTTTATTAATTGGTAAAAGGGCTTCATTTACCCTAACATTCCATCCTTGCGAATTTATAATTACAACATAAGAGTTGTATTTATCTTTAGATAAGTTAGCATAAATAGTTTCTACACTTTTAAGCGATACTTCAAGTTCGCTTGAATATCCACCTGCAATAATGGCAATGTTCTTCTTCATTTTAGACTCAATTTTATTTCTCAAATTAAAGTTACTCAACAAGGCGTAAATCGAAGGGGTAATTTACAAATTGAGTTAACTAAGGATTGTTAATTATTAGAGTTAATAGTATCAATAAGTTTATCCATGGCTTTGGTCATTTTTTGAGCTAAATAATGTTTAACTCCTATAAATCCTTTGATTTTTATAGTAAAAAGCAATTCAATTTTGTCAGGATATTCGTTAAAAGAATAAAATAAAGTAGGTTTCAGAAATGGTATTCCTTTTATCATATAAGTGATTTTATTTTCTGATAATAATGGTTTTACTGAGTAACCAATAATAAATGGTAAATATTTAAAAGGTTTTTCTTTCACTTTATAACTCCCACTTTCATTGGGTGCCGAAATTGAAATGATTAGAGGGTGGTGATTTGCAAAATTTTGAAGATTGCTGAAAATAGAATTTAATTTGGTTACATTTTTTTTGGTAATATATGTCTTATGAACTAACATAGATTGTTAATTTCTTTGAATAAATATTCTTGAATTGAAGTGTTCTGCCTCAAATTCAAAGTAATTTTTGTAATAGGTTGGTTTGGGTTGAGTATAGTATAAAGACCTAAAAAACAAGGGTTCATAATCAAAGTCAATATATTTTGAAACTTTAGTATATAGAGAACTTTTATCTAAAAGCTTTTTCAGAGGCTTTTGATAAAAGCTGGAAATAGGAAAGAAATCATAATGTTGAAAAGTGTGAACTATTTCATGTGGTATTATATTATAGGATGGTCTGTTGTTTCTTTTTTCAATTGCAATAGCATTGTAACCACCCAATCCAGCAATTTGAATTCCATTAATCATAGTATTTGGGTTTAAATCAAAATAAAACATACCATATTCTAAAGTTCTGTAAAAGTCTAATTTATGTCCTGAAGCTGAGAAACTTATAAGTGAAGCCATATTTGCTAATGATAACTTTGCATTTAGTCTACTTCCTCTTTCTTCTGAACCATTATAATGAAAATTTACACCATAAAAATTACAGTAATAATTGGATAATATTTTTTCATTTCGAGAGGCATTCATGGTTATCGAATGCCCCAAAAAAAAGTAAGCTCTATTTATTGGAG
>Ga0075469_10000120_pt1 | contig 30073 bp, 34 predicted proteins | sample DEB08_DNA_13_FD_77577 | JGI IMG/M metagenome (GOLD analysis project Ga0075469, IMG submission 77577) | Aqueous microbial communities from the Delaware River and Bay under freshwater to marine salinity gradient to study organic matter... | ecosystem: Environmental > Aquatic > Marine > Coastal ...
GTAATTAACATCATCACACTGGTATTTGGAGTTTTGGTATTGCAATTTACTTCACTTTTTTTAGCTAACATTACTCCACTAAAAGCTATAAAATTCGATTAGGTCGATAATCGACATTTTTTAAAACAATATCTCTGTATTAAGTTAAAAGCCATATTTTATGAAAGCAGTATTTTTAGTAAAAAACACCAAGACTGATCAAGCATTTGAACTAAGAGAAACGGCAATGCCAGTTCTTGAAAACGGAGAAGTATTGATTGAATGCGAAGGATTTGGATTAAACTATGCTGATGTAATGGCTCGCCAAGGATTGTACAAAGGCGCACCTCCTATTCCTTGTGTGTTAGGATATGATGTAGTTGGAAAAGTAACCCAAGTTGCTGACAAAGAAGACGAAAAATGGATTGGAAAACGTGTTGTTGGTTTAACTCGTTTTGGCGGTTATGCTGAGTTTGCAAAAACCAAAGTGACTGCAATTACTGAAATTCCTAATGAGTTTACGATATCGGAAGCTACAGCAATTGCCACACAATACTGTACAGCTTATTATTCGAGCCAGTATGTAACGAACTTACACAAAGGTGACAAAGTATTGATTCATGCTGCAGCAGGTGGTGTAGGAACTGCTTTAACCCAAATAGCTAAAGCAAAAGGGTGTGAAGTTTATGGATTAACGAGTTCAGAAGCTAAATTTGATTATTTGAAAAGTAATGGAGTTGATTTTCCTATTAATTTATCTTCTTCGGATTATCATGAGCAGTTTATGAAACTGACAAACGGAAACAAAGCTGATGTGATTTTTAATTCTATTGGTGGAGAATCTATCAAAGAAGACATGAGAATCCTTTCTGTAAGCGGAAGATTAGTAAATTATGGTGCAGCCAGTATCTCTGGAAAAAAACCAAATTTGTTTACTTTACTGAGTTTATTGAGAAAAACTGGAAAGATTAAACCATTAAAATTACTAGGAAAATCTTCAGGAATTATTGGAGTTAATATGCTTTCTGTTGGTGATGTAAAACCAGAAGTAGTAAGCGAATGTATGACTCAAGTAGTTCAATTAATGAAAGACAATCCTAGTATAAAACCAATCTCTGGTGGTGAATTTTCTGTAGACGAAATTACAAAAGCTCATGATTTATTAGCTAGCAGGAAATCTACAGGGAAGATTGGGGTTAGGTGGTAGTTATGTTAATTCAATTATTTTGAATTTTTTATCTTGATCCTCTTTAATTATAAGCTGAACGTTTTCTCGTTCTACCCATTCAATATCATCAAGATGCTTTATTAATTCTGGTATATCAAGATGATTATAGGCACCTAAATATATATTCGTTTCAAAATATTTAGAGCCTCCATAAACTATTTTAGTTTCATCAGAATCAACTGAGACAATTTTAAAGTCTCTACCATTATTAAAAAATAAATTAATTTCTTTCTCTTTGCTTAAGGTATCTTCTGATAAAGAAAAAGTTAATATCAAATTAGTTACAATACTCATAGAACATTTACAATGAACACTTATAAACAAAGGCCGGAGGCATATTAATTAACGAAAAGGCTAATTTAACAGAACTAAAATTTTCTTTTAATAGTTTGTGAGCATTCAATGAATACTGAAACTGAATGTATTGACCATCTTTACTCAAATTATCTACAGCACCTTTCAATATGTTTTCTTTCAACTCTTTTGGAAAAACGGTAAGTGGTAACGAAGAAATAATAAAATCTGCTTTTTCCTGATTTTGATTTTTAAGGTACTCACCTATTTTCTCTGCACTTTCATTTAATATTAAAGCCCTTGGGTCATCAATATCTTGTTTTAGCTTTTCGTAAAAACTTGGATTTGTTTCAAAAATAATCATGCAAGCACTTGGTTTAAGCCTTTTGAGGATTTCTTTTGTAAAAACTCCAGTTCCAGGACCAAACTCTACAATACAATTAACTTCAGAAAAATCGATTCCTCCATACATCTTTTTGCCCAAAAACTTACTGCTTGGAGCTACTGCACCAACTTCTGATTTGTTTTTGAAAAACTCGGATATGAAAGACATTTAGTAGTATTTTAATGATGTATGACCTAAATCATAGATTTTAGAATCATTTCGAATTAAATTTGATTCAAAATTACACAAGTTGTGTTCATTTCATAGTAAAACTAGAATTAATTAAATTGATTTTGAAGATTGAAAAGAAAAATTTAAAAAAATTAGGATGGGCAGCCATCATTTTCTTTATAGTGAAGGGAACGATATCCTCTGGTGTTATAGTTTACCTTGCGTACTTAGGTTTAAAATAATCTCTTTTGCTATTTACTAATAACTCTTCACTAATTACTGGAAAAGGTTTACCTTTGACTTAGTTCTTTGGGGTCGACTGGATTTGACAGCAAGATGAATCAGTCATGTAAGCATGTGGAGTATTGAATGTTAGCTCCTTAAATCAAAATGCTCATATCCATTTAATTGGAGAAAACAACTACGCGTTAGCTGCATAATAAGACCGAGTCTTATCATCTTAATCGCTTCACAATAGTGAACCGACTAACTACCCGGTAATGAATCCCCGTTTAACTGTTCATTACAATGGGTATCAGTTTGTTAAACTAGTGCACTTAGAGTCTTGATAAGTGTGCGAAATTAAAAAGAATAAGTCTGTAGTGGATTGCTCATGGTCAGCTACTTATCGAAAATTAATTGTGAGATAAACATGTAGAAGGCACGAATGTTCCTTGTTTGGACGAGGGTTCGATTCCCTCCGACTCCACAACTTAAAAAGTTAAACCGTTTATTGTCAATTAATTTATGATAAACGGTTATATTTTTAGTCTGCATTTAGTCTGCAAACAAATAATTTACCTGTAACTCCTGACAAAGACGATAAAGCTGCTATAATTGCTATTTCCATAATTTTATATTTTAATTAAAAACCTCCCTCAAACAACTTTGCATTAACTGTGCACTATGTTCTTGGCTTTGTTGCACTTCTTGTTCTAAGGTATCAACGTGAACTACAACCGGCAATGTTACAACTGCTGCTCTTGAAGCTGGGTTGTAATTGTCAGTAAAAGCTTTTGTAAACTGCTCAATACTCGCCAATTTATCTATAATAGAAGGATTGCTAGCGATATTCCGGTTTCTGATTTCGTTAGTTTTACATCTCTGAGATAATGAGAGGTTATATGATAATACTGATAGTATTAAAAGGAGTAATTTTATTTTATGGATTAAATTTTAATTAATAAATATAACAGTATAAATTGTTCTAAACTAATTTAAAAATCATCTAACTGCTCCTTCTTGCTCATCATCTTTTTATAGTTATTTAACTTCAAAGAGATTGTAGCCATGTACATAGGTGCAAATGGATTTCTTATAGAATATACTTCTACATTATTAATGGTACTGAAAGACACATTTTTTCTTGTAGATAATATATTGGATGCTTGAAAAGTTACTGCCAGTTTGTTTTCAAAAAATGATTTCCTTATCGAAGCATCAAAACCATAATTCTCTTTCATATAACCCAATGGAGTTGCTGTTCTACTTGTATATTTAGAAATAATTTGAAGTTTAAAATTGTACTTGAAATTAATGGAGTTTATCCAATTTATATTCCAGTTAAACGACTCATTATTAGTTTCTAACTCATTAACATTAGATGTGACAGAATAGTAAAAAAGACTAGCTCCAAAATTTGTATTCCACCAATCGGTAACGTAATAAATTAATGTAGGATCAACACCAAAAGACATAGAGTTTCCAGCATTTTCTGGAGACTGAAGAATAATATTTGTGTCATACACAGTCGGAATTCTATTAATTAAATTATTCAGTAATTTAGTGTAAACATCTAACGAAAAGTTTCCATTGTCTTTAATCTGCTTTATCCAACTGGCCTCTATGGAGGTGATATATTCTGGTTGTAAATTAGCATTCCCTTTTCTTACAGAATATGGACTAACCCATGTAATAAAAGGTTCAAAGAAATAAGAACGAGGTCTATTAATCCTTCTGGAATAACTAAACAAAACCTCTTGCGATTCGTTTAATTTGTAGGAGAAATGTGCCGAAGGAAATAAATCAATCCTATTTACTTCTTGGCTTGCATTAGCAATATTAGTGGCTTCAATATTTCTAAAAGTATATTCTGCTCTTAATCCAAATTGATAACCTAGTTTGCTCTTCTTTCCTTTTATTAAAGAATAAGCGGCATGTACATTTCTATTGTATTGTACATCAGTAGAAAACAAAGCTTGACGAATATCAGTTTTTGATATTGGATCGTATTCAAAATTATCTCTGTCATCCTTAGCTAAACCAAACTGAGCTTGAAGTCCTGTTTCCCAAACCATTTTGTTTTTAAGAGTTTTTAAATAATCCACATCAAACCTTAATACATTAGACGGTCCAAATTCAGTAGCTAGGTTCCCTCCTATTTTTGTTCCTCCATTATCATAAAAGTCATTGTAACTGAACTCATCTACACTTCTTAAATTATAAATTGCCTTGAAATTTATGTAGTTACTCCCATCTCTTTCAATAAGATACCTGTAGGATAAGAAATTAGATAAACTTGTTACATTAATCTCTCCTAAATAGCGGTTATCATACTTTCTTATTAAAGAATCATTAATAAATTCCTCATAAATAGAATTATCATAAGGTGCCATTATTCTGTTTCCGTAGGTTAATCCTGTAGAAATTACATGAGCGCTTGATGGAGTATAAATCCACTCAATTCCTGCTCTTACGCCACCCATTTTCCAAGAAGCTTCTCCATTTTTAATGACCTTTGTATCATAGGTTTCAAAATCAGAACTTCTTTCCTCAAAAGTTGTACTTGGACTATTTCTTTGGTTATAACCAACATTAAAATTAAGTGTGTGCTTTTTCTGACTATAATTTACAGCAATATCTCCGCCATAACGATCGTAATTACCTCCAGAAATATTTGCTAGCATACTTATTCCTTCAAGCTTTTTCTTTTTTGTTATGATATTTATTATTCCACCAACACCCTCTGCTTGTTCTCTTGCAGATGGGTTAGTCACAATCTCTACACTTTTAATAGTACTTGCAGGAATTGATTGTAAAGCATCCGAAGCTTCCATTGCTGTAGGAATTCCGTTTATTAATAACTGATAATTAGAACTTCCTCTTAGTGTTACATTTCCTTGAGCATCAACTTGTATTGATGGTGTGTTTTGAAGAACTTCGGCTGCAGACTGACCAACAGTTGTTGTCATGTCCTCAACATATATTACCTTTTTATCAATCTCGTAACTCACAGTTGGTATATCACCTCGAATGGTTACTTCTTTTAGGCTAAGAACATTACTCATATTAATAGTTCCCAAGTCATAAATACTCTTTTCCTTACTAATTTTAATCCCATTGATGTTTCTTGGTTGGTAACCAACAAAAGAAATAACCACATAATAATTCCCTGCTGGAATTTTTGCAACACTAAATTTTCCTTTAGTTTTGGTAATAGCACCACTAAATACGGAACTATCTTTTTGGTTGTAAACGGCTACACTAACATACTCCATAGGAGTGTTAGAAACTGAGTCAATCACAGTACCAAATACCTCACCTTGTATAACTGGAGGCCTATTATTTTGAGAAAAGCCAAGTATTGGCAGTAGTAAGAGTGAAAATATTATAAGTCTCGACATTGAAAATTCTAATTTGAGTGCAAATTTACCTATTTTTGACTTATAAAACCTACTAATAAATGAAGATTGGAATTGTAAAAGAAACAAAGAACCCACCAGACAAGCGAGTTCCTTTATCTCCTGAGAATTGCGAAGAGTTAAAAGCAACTTTTCCTAATATTGAACTTGTAGTTCAATCTAGTGACATAAGAGCTTTTAAAGACTCTGAGTATACTGACTTAGGAATTGATATTGTATCGGATGTTTCTGATTGTGATGTATTGTTGGGAGTAAAAGAAGTGAAGAAGGATCGACTTCTTGCCAATAAAACATACTTTTTCTTTTCGCATACAATTAAGGAACAACCTTATAACCGAGATTTACTAAATTTTATGTTAAAGAAAAACATCAAAATGGTAGACTATGAAACCTTAACTTATCCTAAAGATGGAAGAATTTTAGGTTTTGGAAGGTATGCAGGGATAGTAGGAGCTTTTAATGCTTTTTTAGCTTTTGGTGTAAAGTCAGGAGATTACTCGCTTAAGCCAGCAAACGAATGTCACGATTACAAAGAGCTTAAGGAAGAACTGAAAAAAGTAAAACTTCCTAATGATTATAAAATAATAATCTCTGGTGACGGAAGAGTTGGAAAAGGTGCGGAGGAAGTTCTCCATACAGCTGGGATTTACGAAGTATCACCTACTGATTTTTTAACAAGTACTCGTGACGAGCCTATTTATACTCAACTTTCGGTGAAAGAATACAACAAACGAAAGGATGGAGCAGCTTTTACAAAAGGTGATTTATATACAAATCCAGAGTTATTCGAATCTGATTTTAAACGTTTTTCTGATATTGGAAATATGTACATTGCTTGTCATTATTGGGATGCAGATGCTCCTTTCATTTTCTCAAGAGAAGATGCTAAATCACCGGATTTTAAGCTCAAAATTGTAGCTGACATCAGTTGTGATATTGACGGACCAGTGGCTTCTACTATTCGCCCTTCTACAATTGATAAACCTTTGTATGGATATGACCCACAAACAGAAAGCGAAGTAGACTTTATGACTAAAAATGCAATTGGCGTAATGGCTGTAGATAATTTACCTTGCGAGTTACCAAGAGATGCTTCTGAGGATTTTGGAAATGAATTAATTACCAAAGTATTACCAAGCCTAATTAACGAAGATTCTGATACTATTATAGAAAGAGCAACTATTTGCGAAAATGGAAAGCTTACCTCCTATTTTAGTTATTTACAGGATTATGTGGATGGGAAGAATTAATTTTTAAAAATTAAAGAATTTATTAAATGAACAAAATACTAATCGCCAACCGAGGAGAAATTGCATTAAGAGTAATGCGTTCTGCCAAAGAAATGAATATAAAAACTGTAGCAATCTTCTCTGAAGCTGATAGAAATGCTCCATTTGTAAGATATGCTGACGAAGCAGTGTGTGTGGGACCTCCACCAAGTGCTGAGAGTTATTTGTTAGGAGATAAAATTATCCAAATCTGTAAAGATTTAAATGTAGATGGAATTCATCCTGGTTATGGGTTTTTATCAGAAAATTCTGAGTTTGTACAAAAAGCGACAGATGCAGGAATTACATTTATTGGCCCTTCTCCAAAATCAATTGAATTGATGGGAGATAAATTAAAGGCAAAAGATACTGTGAAAGCCTACAACATTCCTATGGTTCCGGGAACAGATCATGCAATATCGGATATTCCTGCAGCAAAGAAAATTGCTAAAGAAGTTGGATTCCCTATTTTGATTAAAGCTTCTGCTGGTGGTGGTGGAAAAGGAATGAGAGTGGTAGAAAACGAAGAAGAGTTTGAAGAACAAATGGACAGAGCAGTTTCTGAGGCTATTTCTAGTTTTGGAAACGGAGAAGTATTTATTGAAAAATATGTAGGTTCTCCGAAACATATAGAGATTCAATTAATTGCTGATACTCACGGAAATGTAGTTTATTTATTTGATAGAGAATGTTCTATACAAAGAAGACACCAAAAAGTAATTGAGGAAGCTCCTTCTGCTTCGGTATCGGATGAATTGAGAAAACAAATGGGAGAAGCTGCCTGTGATGTTGCAAGAAGTTGCGATTATTATGGAGCTGGTACAGTAGAATTCCTAATGGATGAAAACAAGAATTTCTATTTCTTAGAAATGAATACTAGACTTCAAGTGGAGCATCCAGTTAGTGAAATGATCACAGGAATCGATTTGGTGAAAGAACAAATAAATGTTGCTAGAGGTGAGAAATTGAGTTTTACTCAAGATGATTTATCAATAAACGGACATTCATTGGAGGTAAGAGTTTATGCTGAGAATCCTAGAAATAATTTCCTGCCTGATATTGGAAAACTAGAAACTTACAGAAGACCACAAGGAAATGGAGTTCGTGTAGATGACGGGTTGGAAGAAGGAATGGACATTCCAATTTACTACGATCCAATGATTGCTAAACTTGTAACTCATGGTAAAGACCGTGAAGAAGCGATACAAAGAATGACTAAAGCTATTGATGAATACGAAATTACTGGAGTAGAAACTACATTAGATTTTTGCAGATATACCATTAATCATGAGGCGTTTAAAGATGCTAGTTTTGATACCAACTTTGTGAAAACTCATTTTAGTGATACGTCTGTATTAGATAATCACGATCCTGAAGAAGAAAAAGTAGCTGCTATTTTTGCAGCTCTTGAACTTGAGAAACAAATACAACCAGCAACTTCATTAAACAATGAAACAGTTGCAAGCAATTGGAAGAAAAACAGAATCACTTTAAATTAAAATTATGAAAAAAATCATCTCACTTTTATCGTTATCATTAGTTTTCTTACTGTTTACTAACTTTGGAAAAATGGATACCTCTAGTTTTAAAACTAGTAAGTTTTTAGTGAAAGCTGGTGAATTCACTACTTACATTGAAAGATTTGAAAAATATCAAATAGAACATACACCTGGAAAAGGAGTAAAACTAAAAAGTAAAATCACTTGGGAAACTGACACTCATTATTATATAAGTGATTACGAAGTATTAGAAAACTCTAAAAATGAAGATGTTTCCTTTATCGAAGGGGATAGTAATATCTATTTCGAAATCACTAAAATGAAAAAGAAGTATATAAAAACTGAAGTTCGTATGTCGAAGAACTCTAATCCAGTTATGAAATTGAAATATTACAGACAATAATATCTAAACTACATGAAAAAGGGTTTATCATTTGTCATAATTTCAATTGCGTTTTTGTTATTTACTAGCTTAGGTAAAAGAGAATGTTCTAGTTTTAAGACTGGAAAATATGTTGTTAAAGGTCAAACTTACACTACATATATTGAAAGGTTTGATAACTATCAAACTGAGTATACACCAGAAAATGGATTGAAAATCAAGAGTAAAATCTCTTGGGAGACCGATTGTTATTACTCAATAGGAGATTATGAAGTTCTAGAAAACCCTGACAATGATGATGTTTCTTACATTGAAGGTGGAACTACAGTTTACTTCGAAATAATAAAAGTAAAAAAGAACTCTATAATAACTTTGGCTCGTAATTTTAAAAACAGTGAGCCAATTGGTAAAATAATATACCATAGGCAATAAAATTGGTCTTATTATTGTCTTAATAGAGGTTATAACGCATAACACCAATTAATATGGCATTCCTTTTAAGACTTATATTTTCAATCTTTATACTCACATCATTTTCTGTGGTTAGTATTGCACAGGAGACCACTCGTGTTCAAAAGGGTTATGTTGTAGTTGATAATGATACAATTCCGCTTTACATTCTTGGTGATTTTGATTACAAAGATCCTGATTTTGAAAAAGAATGGAATCGAACAGTATACTATACTACCAGAATGTATACCTATGCCAAAATCATTGATTCGATAGTTGATTCCCATGAAGCAAATTTAGAAAAAGCTAAAAACGCTAATAAAAAAGCAAAAAAGCTAGCTAGAAAAGCGAATAAAGCTTTGAAGAAAAACTTGTGGGATAAGTATTCTTATGAAATTAAAAATTTAACTGATGTAAGAGGTGATTACCTGACTAGACTGGTTCACAGAGAAACTGGAGTTACCACTTTTGATTTGATTAAAAAGTACAAAAATCCACAAACAGCTTTCTTTTGGAATTCTGTTCTTTGGTCATTTAATAGTACCAATTTAAAGAATGAATTTGATCCAAAAAGAGATTGGATGCTTAAACTAGTTGTAGAAGAGATTGAAGCTGGAAAAATAAAACCAGTGTCAAGAGCTCGACAGTTAAAGGAATTGAAAGCTCGTGAAGCATACGAGAAAGCTAAAAAGAAGAAAAAGTAATTACATTATATCTGTTAATAAGATTGACTTCCTCTACCCTACCACCATGTTATAATTGGCTACTTTTGTTACTATAACATTGGGAATAATATATGCTTAAAATTGGAGTATTAGGAGCGGGACATTTAGGTAAAATTCACATCAAGTGCATCTTACAGATTGAAGAGTATGAGTTAGTAGGCTTTTATGATCCTGACAAAAAAGTTACTGAAGATGTTAAAAATCAGTTCAACATCAAATCATTTGATTCACTTGCTGAATTAATTGAAAATTGTGATGTAGTAGATATTGTTACACCAACTCTTTCTCATTATGATTGTGCAAGAAGTGCAATTATGGCATCCAAGCATATTTTTATCGAGAAACCGATAACTAACACTACAGAAGAAGCAAAATCACTAATGAACTTAGCCGAAGAAGCTAAAGTAAAAGTTCAGGTTGGACATGTAGAAAGATTTAACCCAGCATTTTTATCAGTTCAAAACACAATTGAAAACCCAATGTTTATTGAAACTCACAGGCTTGCTGAGTTTAATGCAAGAGGTACAGATGTGTCGGTAATTCATGATTTAATGATTCATGATATTGATATTATTTTGAGTATCGTAAAATCTAATGTGAAGAGAATTAGTGCAAATGGAGTTGCTGTTGTAAGCGAAACACCTGACATTGCTAATGCACGAATAGAATTTGATAATGGTTGTGTAGCGAATTTAACAGCCAGTAGAGTATCCCTTACAAGCATGAGAAAAACTAGAATTTTTCAGAAAAATGCTTACATAACTATCGATTTTTCAAATAAAACTTCACAGATATTGCAATTATCAGAAGTAACTGAAAAGACAGATGAATTCTCTATTTTATTAGATTTAGGTAAAGACAAAAAAAAGAAAGAAATTAATTTTGTAAAACCTGAAATAAAAGAAAATAATGCCATTAAAGATGAGCTTACTTCTTTTGCTAAGTCAATACTTAACAATCATCAACCACTTGTAACTGTGGAAGATGGTTATAATGCATTGAGGATTGCATCTATTATTCATGATAAAATGAAGTTTACGGCAGATAATTTTTAAAAATAAAGTAATACTTCGCATACCATTTCCATATTTCTAGCGTTTATATTAAATTCGTCACCTTATTAAAAAGTGGCACAATTTTTTGCCTTTAACGCTTATGAGATATCACTATCTTCTTATTTTTTTTACTGTCTGTTTTCTAGCCTCTTGCAAGCTATTCAACCCAGAAGAATTAACACCCTCTTATATTTATATTTCTGATATTAAATTAGAAACCAAAACACTTGAAGGTTCTTCTTCTGATAATATTTTGGATGCTTGGGTTTATGTAAATGGAAGCTATATAGGAACTTGGGAGTTGCCAGCAAAAATTCCAATCCATGTAATTGGTGAATATGACTTAGAAATTTTTGGAGGAATTAAAAAAAGTGGATTAAGTGCTTTTAGAGTCACCAATGATTTTATGACTTCATTTGACTCTACTTTAATTTCTATTTCTAATGTGGTCGATACTATTATTCCTACTTTAGAATATGTTGCTGATCTTAATATTTGGTTAGAGGAATTTGAAGATCCAGGAGTAAAATTTACAGGACAACCATTTAGTGATACTGTTATAAGAATTACAAACGATCCATTACTAGTATTCGAAGGAAATGGAACTGGAGTAATTAGTTTTTCAAATTCGGATTTGTACTTCCTTGCAAAGACGAATGAACCTGACTTTAACACATTCCCAAAGCAAGGTGCTCCAATTTATTATGAATTTGATTATAAATCAGATGAAGTACTTACTGTTGGGATTTATCATAATAACATTTCTACAACCCCTATAAAAACTGAGTTTTTTAATTTGTTTCCAACAGATGGAAAGTGGAAAAAAATATACTTAGACTTAAAAGAAATAGTAAGTCCGCAAACATTTGCTACTGAGTTTGATATTTATCTAGAAGTATCTAAAAACAGGTCTTCTCAGCCACTAGTTTATATTGATAATATTAAAGTAATCTATAAATAGTAAATGAAGAAGCCAGGTTTACTAAAATATCTTTTTTTACTATTCGATTTTTTGTCTGCCTTATTTTCTTGGTCTGCTTTTTATTATTTTAGAAAAACACAAATAGAACATGTTCCTTTTGAATTTTCTGAAAGATTTTACCTTGGCTTATTAATTATACCTTCCTTGTGGGTTATTGCATATTGGTTGTTTGGTTCGTACGATAATGTATACCGAAAATACAGAATGCAAGTATTTTACAAAACAATAGTATCCTCATTCTTAGGTACTTTAGCTGTGTTTTTTATATTTATTTTAGATGATACTGTTACTGCTTATTCAGATTACTATACCTCATTTTTATTCCTCTTTTTACTACATTTTTTCTTAACCTTTTTATTCCGTTTCACTCTTACTTCGCTAATTGTAAAGCAAATACACAGCCAAAAAATTGGTTTTAATACATTGATAATTGGTGGGAACGACAAAGCATATGAAACCTATACCGAAATGAATTTGGGTAAAAATTATGGTGGAAATATATTTGTTGGTTATATCAGAGTAAATGGAAAAGATACCATTCTTAAAAAATACATTCCTGAGCTAGGGACTTTACCAGATATTCATAATACCATACAAGGAAATGATATTGAGGAAGTGATTATTGCTGTAGAATCAACAGAACACAAAGTATTAGAGACTTTACTTAATGAGCTAGAAGGATACGATCTAATTATAAAAATTATTCCAGATACCTATGATATTCTTTCTAGTAAGGTGACAACCAATAATATATTTGGTACTCCTTTTGTGGAGTTAAAAACCGATATTTTACCGAAATGGCAGAAAAGAATTAAAAGAGGAATTGATGTGACCTTATCAGTTATAGCAATGATCTTATTACTTCCTTTATTCTTAGTGGTTCCAATTTTGATAAAAAAAGGATCTAAAGGAGATGTTATCTTCAGACAAATTAGAGTTGGATTGCACGGAAATGAATTTGAGATTCTTAAATTTAGAACCATGCATGTTGGATCTGAAAAAGATGGTCCTCAACTATCTAGCGAAAATGACAACAGGATTACAAAAATTGGTAAATTCTTAAGAAAAACTAGAATTGATGAAATTCCTCAGTTCTATAATGTCCTTAAAGGAGAAATGTCAATTGTTGGACCAAGGCCTGAAAGACAGTTTTTTATTGATAAAATTGTGAAAGAGGCTCCTCACTTTAAGCATCTTCAAAAGTTGACACCTGGTATTACTTCTTGGGGGCAAGTAAAATATGGATATGCTGAGAATGTAGATGAAATGGTACAAAGGCTTAAGTATGACATCTTATATCTTAAAAATCAATCTCTAGCTTTAGATTTTAAAATATTACTGTACACAGTGATTATTGTATTAAAACGAAAAGGAAAATAAGTAATCCTTACTGAATTGAAATTTCTGGTAGAAATTGTGATAATTCATTTATAATTTGATCTGCAGACATTACACCTGATTTTCTCCAAACTATTTTTCCTTCTGAAAATAAGATTAAAGTAGGTACTCCTTTTATTCCAAACCTAGAAGCTGCAACTTGATTTTTATCCACATCAATTTTGACTACGATTACTTTATTCTCCAGCTTGATTTTAACTTCTTTAATTATAGGTTCTAAAGTTTTGCATGGTCCACACCAAGAGGCATAAAAATCAGCTAAAACCGGCTTATTTCCATTAATTAGTTTGACGAAATTTCCCATATTAGTTTAACATGCTTTCAATTATAATTATATATAATTGACTTTAATTTTATTTTTTTTGTAAACTCTAATTTAAGCGTTTTTTATTAAAAATGTAAACTCAAATTAGATTCAAATTGTATAAATATTTTATCCAAAGTAAATATGAATAAAACATAAAAAAAGCTCCTTGCAATTGCAAGAAGCTTTTATTTCAATCAATTAGCTTATGTTATTTAGCTTCTTCTACTTTTCCTTTAGAACAAGCTTTCTTAGAATCTTTACTACAACATGATTTCTTTGTTGCGGCAGCAGTAGTAGTTTTAGTTTCTTTACTTCCTTCTACTCCTGATTCCTTAGCAGCTTTATCTTTGGCAGCTTTTGCTTCGCTACATTTTTTAGCACATTCTTTTGAGCTTTTATCACATTTCTTAGCGTCAGCTTTCTTCTCAGTACAACAAGCTTTTTTACAATCTTTTTCGCATTCTGTTGTAGTTTCTACTACAGCTTTCTTTGCAGTTGATTGTGATACTCCGTTAAAAGAAAGAGTTAATGCTCCTAATGCTAATCCTAATGTTATTAATATATTTTTCATTTGTCTGTTTGTTTTAAATGTTATTACTGAACTAAGATAAACAATAATCGTTCCCAAGTTTAAAAAAAAATGTTAAAACTTTAAAATAGTTGATCTTAAGTAAGAATTAGATTTTCATCTAAGACAGTTATAAATGATGATTTATTAAATAAATAATAAATACGTTAAAACTAATGGCGCACTAAATAAGATCCCATCAAATCTATCTAAAACTCCTCCGTGCCCCGGTAATAAGGTACCTGAGTCTTTTACATCAGCACTTCTTTTCAGTAATGATTCACTTAAGTCACCTAGCAATCCAAAAATACTAATTATGGCTGCCATAATCATCCAATGAAATACTGAGCTATCTGTTACATAAGCAAACAGGAATCCTGCTAATATTGAAAAAACTAAGCCACCTGCTAAACCTTCCCATGTTTTCCCTGGTGAAATACGAGGTATTAATTTGTGTTTACCAATTGCTTTTCCAACTACATAAGCCATAGAATCACTTGTCCAGAGGATTATAAAAAAACCTAGAAGCAAACTCCAATTTTCTCCAAGTCCTATTTTAGAATAAATATCATCATTAAATGATAAATAATTTAAACAAGCGAAAGGCAGAGTTATGTATAACAAAGCAAACAGTGTGCTGCTAATGTTCTGGTAAGGAATGTTGTCTTTAGCAAATAACTCTTGTAATACAAGTATGAAAAGAAAAGGAACAATCAAAAACAGTATGCGATACTCCTTTATTTCTTCGATAAAAACAAGGGATAATAAAGTGTATACAACAACATTAACGAAAGGCCCGTATTTGGTGTTATTAGATAATTCCTTTTTATTAAGAATTTGATAAAACTCAACAGTAGCTAGTGTTGAAAACACTAGAAATATAAGTGCAGTGCTATATTCGTTCCAAATAATGCAAAGTACAAGGGCAGCCACAAAAAGGCTACCCGTTATTATTCTTTGAGTTAAATTATTCAATAGTTTTATAGTTGAGTTGGTTTAATTCTCTTCTTCCTTAGTTGTATCGTCTGCTTTTATTTCTTCTTTAGTTTCAGTTTCTACAACTTCTGAGTTTTCAATTACTTCTTCTTTTACTTCAGTAGTTTTTTTCTTTATTGTAGCTAAAGGCTCTTCCTTTTTGAAAGGTCTTTCTCCTAAAATTTTCTGTAAATCTTCTTTAAAGATAACCTCTTTTTCAAGTAATAAATCTGCAATTTCTGTAAGCTTATCTTTATTTTCAGATAAGATTTTTTGAGCTCTTTCGTATTGAAGCTCAATCATCTTACTTACCTCTTCATCAATAGTCTTGGCAGTAGTTTCACTGTAAGGCTTAGTAAATCCATTACTTTGATAATTGTAATAACTAATGTTACCCAATTTCTCGTTAAGTCCATACATAGTTACCATTGCATAAGCTTGTTTAGTTACTTTTTCAAGATCACTTAAAGCTCCTGTAGATATTTCTCCAAAGATTATTTTCTCTGCAGCTCTACCTCCCATTGTAGCACACATTTCATCCAAAAGATGATCTGTAGTAGTAAGTTGTCTTTCTTCTGGCAAATACCAAGCAGCTCCAAGGCTCTTTCCTCTTGGCACTATAGTTACTTTAATAAGTGGACTTGCATGTTCTGTTAACCAACTAACTGTTGCATGACCTGCCTCATGGAAAGCTATTTTCTTTCTTTCTGATAATGTGATAAGCTTGTTCTTCTTCTCTAAACCTCCAATCAATCTATCAACTGCATCCAAGAAATCTTGTTTTTCAACAACTTTTTTCTTTTTACGTGCAGCTATTAAAGCAGCTTCATTACATAAATTAGCAATATCAGCTCCCGAAAATCCTGGAGTTTGTTTTGCCATAAATTCTATGTCAAATCCTCCTTCAAGTTTCAATGGTTTCAAGTGAACTTCAAAAATCTCTCTTCTCTCGTTCAAGTCCGGCATATCAACATTAATCTGTCTGTCAAATCTTCCAGCTCTCATTAATGCTTTATCCAAAATATCAGCTCTGTTTGTTGCTGCTAGTATAATTACTCCACTGTTGGTTCCAAATCCATCCATTTCGGTAAGTAACTGATTCAATGTATTTTCACGCTCATCATTACTTCCCATATTAGGATTATTCCCTCTGGCTTTTCCTATAGCATCTATCTCATCAATAAAAATGATACATGGTGCTTTTTCTTTAGCTTGCTTAAACAAATCTCTTACTCTTGAAGCTCCTACTCCAACAAACATCTCTACAAAGTCGGATCCTGACATTGAGAAAAATGGTACTTTAGCTTCTCCTGCTACAGCTTTTGCTAATAATGTTTTACCAGTTCCTGGTAATCCTACAAGTAAAGCTCCTTTAGGAATTTTAGCTCCTAGATCAGTATATTTCTTTGGGTTCTTAAGGAAATCTACAATCTCTTGTACTTCTTCCTTAGCTCCCTCTAATCCTGCAACATCTTTAAAAGAAACATTTACATTCTTTCCTTGTTCAAATAATTTGGCTTTAGATTTTCCAATGTTGAAGATTTGACCTCCACCACCTCCACCACCACCTGAACCACCTGTCATCCTTTTCATAATAAAGAACCAAACGGCTATAATTACAGCAAAAAACAATAATGTTCCTAACCAATCGTAATTTTTTGGTGTATAGTATTTTAAGCTAAATTGTTTTGTTTCAGGTAGATTATTATTTAAGTCTTTCAGCTCTTTATAATATTCTTCATAAGGAGGAGTTTCAAAAAAGTAATGCCCACTAGTTCTGTTGAAAACAGTTTGTTTAGCGCGATCTTTAAATTCCTCATTGTTCTCTAAAGCATCTTTTTTAATTATTACTTCGGCATTACCACCTATTTTATTAATGGTGATTTTTTCGACATATCCTTTAGAAGCCCACTCTTGGAACTTGTTTTTATCAATATCTTTATTGCCCTGAGGTGTATTTCCCAAAAGACTAAAACCAATTATTGCAGCAATAGCAATTCCGTAAATCCAATAGAAATTGAATTTTGGTAAGTTTGATTTAGCGTCTTTCTTATTTGGAGGTGTTGGTCTTTTTTTATCTGCCATTTGTTCTTTAGTCTTCTATAGTTGTAACTTTCGCATCTGCCCACAATCCTTCTATATCGTAATAGTCTCTTGTTTCTTTATAAAACACGTGTACCATTACATCAATATAATCCAATAAAATCCACAAAGAATTATCAGACCCTTCCTTATGAAGAGGCTTTTCTTTCAATTGCTCATAAGTTGCTTTTTCAACCGATTTTGCAATAGAATCTACTTGAGTATTGGATTCTCCATGGCAAACTATAAAATAATCTGCTACTGAATTGGGGATTTCTGATAAATCAATACACTTAATGTTAAGTGCTTTGATGTCTTGCATCCCTTCTATGATCGTGTCTACTAATTGCTTAGTGTACTTTTCTGTTTGTTTATTCATTGATTTTTTTTCGCTCCGTAAACTTACTACATTTTTTGATGTTGTGCATTCTCGATTTTTCTTTTTTTTTATTAGTTATTTAACTAACCTTTTTATCTTTAAGAATAAATTAAATGAATGAATAACGAGCAATTTATAGGTTCTAATTTAATAGAGCTGGATTCTATTGGTTCTACCAACAATTATCTATCCAAACTAGCAAATGAGACATTTGTAGAAAACGGGTCGGTAATTTTGGCACATAATCAGACAAACGGAAAAGGACAAAGAGGAAATGGCTGGGAAAGTGAGTCTGGAAAAAACCTAACATTTAGCGTTTTGCTCCAAACCGAATTTTTAAAAATATCGCAAAACTTTTTACTTAGTATGATGGTTTGTAATTCGGTTCATGAATTACTTTCTCAATATATAGACAAGGTTGAAATAAAATGGCCAAATGATATTTTAGTTGATGATAAAAAAATAGCTGGAATTTTAATTGAAAACTCAATAGTAAATCAACACCTTCATCAATCTATTATTGGGATTGGGGTAAACTTGAACCAAAGAGATTTTAGCACTGCACCTCAAGCAGCTTCACTTGCTTTATTGCTGAAAAAGGAACTAAATAAAAAAGAAGTTTTCACTAAATTACTTACTATTATTGAGCGTAACTATTTGGAATTAAAACAAGGTTTATGGTTTAGAATAAATAGTTATTACCTCAATCATTTATTGGGATACAAAACCGAACAGAATTACCAAATTATAAAAACGAAAGAACAGGTAACAGGTAGAATTACCGAAGTAGAACATAATGGCTTTGTAAGGATTATGACTAGTGATAGAAGAAGTCAATTATTTGAAATGAAAGAGATTAAGAGGCTAGTTTAGCCTTCTTTACTCACCCAGATAAAACAAAGCCTTGCTAACCCCATAAATCAATATCGCTCCTGAAATAGATTTTTGAATCAAAATATCTGAATCATTTTGATTGTAATAGAAAAACACTGAAAGAAACAAACCTAACATAGTTAATAGTAGTCCTATTATTAAATAAGTAACAACTCTTTCCTTAAAATATTTTATTAGTTTTTATATAACAATCGATTCATTGTCAATCACTTTAAGTTTATTTAATGAATTTTGTTTTATTTTATACTTTGTAACTTTATAAGCTGTGGCCAATGCAATAATAATTATTGACACTAAAATGAAAGCAAAAAAAATAGATACCCAATTCAAACCTTTTGAATTAAAATCTCTGTTTACTCCATAAGCAGAATAACCAATCATAAAAATTGAAAATGTAAACGAAATATATAAATAAACTCTAGCCATTTTCAAATATAAAAAAATCCCTTTCCAAAAAAATTGAAAAGGGATTAAGGTTTAACTTAAGTTATTTTTTTACAAGTGAATTACTTCACCATAAGCTTGTGCTGCTGCTTCCATTACTGCTTCACTCATTGTTGGGTGAGGGTGAACTATTTTAATTAATTCATGTCCTGTTGTTTCTAATTTTCTTAGAGCAACAATTTCAGCAATCATTTCTGTTACGTTACTTCCAATCATATGTCCACCAAGTAATTCCCCGTATTTAGCATCAAATACTAATTTTACAAATCCATCTTTGTGTCCTGCTGCACTCGCTTTTCCTGAGGCAGAGAAAGGAAATTTACCAACTTTTACTTCGTATCCAGCTTCAATTGCTTGAGCTTCTGTCATTCCCACAGAAGATACTTCTGGAGAACAATATGTACATCCTGGAATATTTCCATAATCTAATGCTTCTGGGTTGTGACCAGCAATTGCTTCTACACAAATAATTCCTTCGGCAGATGCTACGTGAGCTAATGCTGCTCCTGGAGTACAATCTCCAATTGCGTAATATCCTGGGATATTAGTTTGGTAGTTTTCATTTACCAAAATCTTTCCTTTATCAGTAGCAATTCCTACTTCTTCTAATCCAATATTTTCAAGATTAGCAACAATACCAACTGCAGAAAGAACAACATCACATTCTATTTTCTCTTCTCCTTTTTTAGTTTTAATAGTAACCGAACATCCTTTAGATGTTACATCAACTTTCTCTACAGAAGAGTTTGTCAATACTTTAATTCCTTGCTTTTTGAAACTTTTTTCTAATTGCTTAGATACATCAATATCCTCTACAGGAACAATGTTTGGCATGTATTCCACAACAGTTACTTCCGTTCCCATTGCATTATAAAAGTAAGCGAACTCCACTCCTATTGCTCCAGAACCTACTACAACCAATCGTTTTGGTTGTTTTTCCATTGTCATGGCTCTTCTGTACCCAATAATATTTTTATCGTCTTGTGGTAAATTAGGTAATTGTCTTGATCTTGCTCCAGTTGCAATTATTATGCTATCAGCAGAATATTCTATAGTAGCTCCTTTATCATCAGTAACAATAACTTTTTTCCCTGGCATTACTTTTCCAGTTCCTTCAATTACGTCAATTTTATTCTTTTTCATTAAGAATTTCACACCACCACTCATTCCTTCTGCTACTCCTCTACTTCTTTTTACTACTGCACCAAAATCATGTTTTGCTTCCTTTACATTAATTCCATAATCAGCTGCATGGTTTATATATTCAAAAACGTTAGCACTTTTTAGTAGCGCTTTTGTAGGAATACATCCCCAGTTAAGGCAAATTCCTCCTAAACTTTCTTTCTCAATTACAGCTACTTTAAGCCCTAATTGTGAAGCTCTTATGGCTGCAACATATCCTCCTGGTCCTGTTCCTACTATTATTACGTCATAGTTCATAGTTGTGTTCTTTTTTAGATTGTGATTGCTAAATTAATAAATCTGTAACTAATATTTTAACCCTTTTTGAAGTATTCTGATTTAAATCAAAAAAAACCTCTTGATTATACTAATCAAGAGGTCTTGAAATACTAAAAGTATTGATTATGGATTCTTCAATCTGAAAGTTCCGTTAAGTGTATGTGGTACACTAGAATTATCTGTAAAAGTCCCAACAAATGTTCCAATTTTATATGTTCCAGTTGTTGTTCCATAAGTTGTAAAGGTTGTATTTACAGATGTATTAGGAATGGTTGTATATAAATTATTTACAAATATTCCTGAATCTGGTTGCATTGCAAAAGTTCCTATTGTAGTTCCTAAAACACTAGCTATGGTTTTGTTCATGAAATACATGAGATTTTACATGAACAAGAAATCTTAAAAATCTCTTTTATCGATTTTCTTTCTAGTTTTCTTTATTTCGCCCTGTTGTTTCTTGTTCTTTATCCTTTTCTCTTTTACAGATCTTGGAACTCTAGACTTTTTTCTTGGTTTTTCCTTATGAAAAGCCTGTTCAAGTAACTTCTTTAATTTATAAATTGATTTCTTCTTATTCTTAACTTGTGAGCGATTCTCTTCAGTTGATATTCTAAGAAAATTACCAGAAACATACGTTTTACATTTAGTTTCAATAAAACCTTTCTCTTCTGATGATAGATTTTCTGAGCTATTGAAATCCCAAACCAATGTAACTCTAGATTCAGTTTTATTTACGTGCTGCCCTCCTTTTCCGCTACTTCTTGAAGTCTCGAAAGTAAATTCTGATTGAATTTTTTCAATAAGTAAGGTTAAACTTTTCATATTATTAATGAATAGCTGAACGCCATTCTAAATTTTCACAAATTTCTCCTTCAATCTTATTCAATTCACTCAGTCTTTTATAGATTGTATCTTCATCCCAATACATCAATGCCAGTCTTACAAACATTGTTCCGTGTTTAGCTTCACTAGTCCAAATCTCTTTATAGAACTGTTTCAAATCTGGATCTTCAAGAACTTCGCTAATTAGCTTAAACCTCTCCATCCCTCTCATTTCTACAATACTAGCAATAAGAACTCTGTCAATTAATCTTTCTTCTTGTCCAGATCTACAAGCGCCAATTAATTGTTTCATGTATTTATCTTCAGCCATTTTTTGAGGTAATTGTACTCCCCTCTTTTCCATGAACTTATACACTCCCTCAAAGTGTTCTAATTCTTCAATCGCAGTTTCTATTAATTCTGGAATCCATTTTGTTCTATCTGGACATTTAGCAACTAATCCCAGAGCCATTGCCGAAACCTTACGTTCATTATCTGCATGATCCTGCAATAAAGAATCCATGTCTTTAATTGCATTTTCCGCCCATTCTCTAGGTGTTTCGTATATTAAATCTATAGAGTATTTCATAATTAATTATCTGTGTTCCAAAAATAATCATTCATTAAGTTATAAGTCAATAAATCACAGTATTTTTGAGAATAATTAAAATTACACAATGAGCAAAATAGCATTAGCAATTCACGGAGGAGCAGGAACATTGGTTCAAGGAATGATGATACCAGAGAAGGAGAAAGCCTACAAAAAAGCTTTGCAACTAGCTTTAGGTTCTGGATATAAGATTCTTGAAAACGGAGGAAGCTCACTAGATGCAGTGGAGAAAGCGGTACAAGAATTAGAAAACTCTCATTTGTTTAACGCAGGAAAAGGAAGTGTATTCACAGCTACAGAAACTCACGAAATGGATGCATCTATTATGGATGGGAACTCCTTAAATGCAGGAGCTGTTTCATTAATTACTGGAATAAAAAACCCAGTTTCCCTAGCTAGAGATGTAATGGACAAAACAGAACACGTTTTTTTAGCAGGAAATGGAGCTATAGAATTTGCAAAAGAAGTTGGTTATGAAATAGAAAACTCAGACTATTTTTATGATGAATTTAGGCACAACCAATGGTTAGAAATAAAAGATACCGATTCATTTCAATTGGATCACGCTAAAAAGAAAGACTCAAAGTTTGGAACAGTTGGAGCCGTAGCTCTTGATAAAGATGGAAATATTGCTGCGCAACTTCTACGGGAGGAATGACAAATAAAAAATACGGAAGAGTTGGTGACAGCCCAATGATTGGTTCAGGAAACTATGCCAATAACGAGACTTATGCTGTTTCATGCACAGGAAGTGGTGAGTATTTCATAAGAGGAGTTGTAGCTTATGATGTTGCTAGATAATAATGAGATGGGTTCTATTGCAGCAGAAATGTTTGATGAAATCATAATTCGTCAGGATAAAAGATTGAGAGGGAAAACAGAGGAAGAGCTTATCAAAATGTTGGATGACGGAATTAAAATGAAGGATCCAAACAAAAAAACCATGATTATTCCATCTGAACATGATGCTATAATTTATGCAGTAGAAAATGCTAAAAAAGGATCGTTAATCATATTATGTAGTGATGTAGTGCCTGATGCACTTGAATTAGTTAAGAAATTGAAAGAAGAAGAAGCAACTAAATACTATGAATAAACAGTTTTATTATGATGCAACCAAAGCATTTTTATTAAAGAAAATAACTATAATCGAGGATGCTTTAAAAGACACACAATCTTCTGCAAACTCAGATACTAAAAGCTCTGCAGGTGATAAGCATGAGACATCTAGGGCAATGGCTCACATTGAAAACGAAAGACTAGCGGGACAGCTTTTAGCTCTTCAACAACAAGTTGAGGTGCTTAATAAAATTAATCCTGCTATTACTTCTGAGGTTGTAAGTTTTGGTAGTGTTGTAACAACTGAAACAACTACTTTTTTTATTTCTACTGGTATAGGAAAGATTAAAACTGAAGACTCTATGTTCTTTGCTATCGCTAGTAATTCTCCAGTAGGGAGTCAACTAAAAGGTAAATCATTAAATGATAAAGTTAAGGTAGGTCAAAGCGAACAAGAGATTATTGAAATACTATAATCATCTATTTATTCTAAATTCTCCTTAACTTCGCATCATGTCTGATATCAATAAAAAAATATCCACTGAACGAAGAGAATTTGAAGCTGGAACGCTTGATGAATCTATTGCTCCAAACAACCCAAAAGAGCTATTTGAAGGCTGGTTTAAAGAAGCTTTAGATAAAATGGTTACAGAACCTTATGCATTTAGTTTAGCTACTGTTTCTAAAGATAATATCCCATCTGCACGAATCGTTTATTTAAGAAGTATTGAAGAGAATGGATATGTGTTTTTCACTAACTATAAAGGAAAAAAAGGGCAAGACATTGAAGCTAATTCAAGTGTTTGCATGAATTTTTTCTGGGCCGAAAAAGAACGCCAAATAAGAATTTACGGAAAAGCCGAAAAAATAGAAACCGAATTTTCTGATGCCTATTTCGCTAGCCGACCAAGAGAAAGTCAGCTTGGGGCTTGGGCTTCGCATCAAAGTGAAGGATTAAAAGATCATCAAGAACTTTCTGACAGGTTAGAATTTTATTCAAACAAATTTAAAGATCAAGAAGTACCAAGACCACCACATTGGGGTGGTTACTTAATAGTCCCATTTTATTATGAGTTTTGGCAAGGAAGAGCAAAACGACTTCACGATAGAATTACGTTTACTAAAGAAGAAAATAATTGGTTAATCAAAAGAATTAACCCATAATGTTTAGTATTTTGAAATTCAATTATTTACTGTATATATTTTTATTGACATTATTTGTTCAATGCAACCCTTTTATAGACAACTCACCTCCTATTGAATTAACCGAAATAATAGACATTGAATACGCCAAAGGACTCTCAATGTATCGAACTTCTGAAGGTGTTGTAGTCAGTATTACAAATCCGCAATCAAACGAAATATTGGATCATTTTTTAGTTACTGATAAAGACAATTCTAAATTAAGTTCAATTAAAGTAATTCAGAAACCTTTTAAAAGTGTGTTAGCCTACTCTTCCACCTATATTTCATTTATGGATGCCATTGATGAAGTCAATAAAGTAACTGGAGTTACATACTCCAAAGGAATTTCTAATCCTATTATAAAAAAGAGGCTTAACAAAGGATTAGCAAAGGATGTTGGATCTGACCAAAGCCCAGACAAAGAATTGATTATTTCACTAAAACCAGACTTAGCAATGATTTATCCTTCAAATGGAAATCATAATTGGTTCAGTTCTTTTGATGTTCCAACAATTAAAAATGTGGAATATTTAGAAGTTCATCCATTAGCACAAGCTGAATGGATTAAGCTATATGGAGTATTATTTGATAAAGAAACCGAAGCAAGTAAAGTCTTTGAAACAATTAAAAAAAATTATATTTCTGCAAAAAATTATAACATTATTTCTGAAAACAAACCTGTTGTACTTTGTGGAGAGTTATATGATGGAACCTGGACTTTACCAGGTGGAAAAAGCTTTACAAGTCAATTAATTGAGGATGCTGGAGGAATTTACTTTTTAGAAAGCGACTCTACTTCAGGGTCTAAAAAACTTGATTTTGAATACATTTTAGAAAAAGATTCTATAGTTGATTTCTGGCTACTACTATCTTACAGTCAGTCTGCTATCACTTTTTCTTATCTTAAAGAAAACAAGCCAAGATATAGTTATTTATCCATTTTTGAACCGACTAAAATTGGAGTTTGCAATACTGCTACTTCTCCTTACTTTGAAAAAGGTATTCTGGAACCTCATATATTGCTAAATGAAATTAAATCCTTAATTCACGGGGTTTACAAAAGAGATACTTCTATTTATTTTAAACCGATATCTAATGAATAGAATTCTACTTAGCTTCTTTAGCTTACTTTCTCTAGTTGGTTTTGCTCAAAAACCAATGCCTTCTGTTGTTATGACGGAAACAAATGAGAAAATTGAAATTGATGGATCATTTAGTGGAACTTTTGTCGAAAATACAGTTGGTACTAATCACATCATTAACGGAAATTTTAATCTTAAACGAAATAACTAAAAGTTTCTATTAACAAATAAAAGGCGAATCAACTAGTGTTGATTCGCCTTTTATTATTTCTGTCAGAAGTAAATTATTCACTTATTACTAATCAATATTCACTCTCTTACTTTATTCCCAATTTCTTTTTCAAAGATTTTGGTAAAGCATCTTTATGAATTTGGATATTCATTGTTTTGTATCTCACGTAAGGGAAAGATGCGTAGAAATAACCATCACATTGGTTGTAATTACCCCAAGAGTTTTTTACAACAAAGTACTTAGTTCCTTTTTGATCTTTCACTACACCTGTAATGTGCATCCCATGATCATCAGTAGTTCTTTGTGTATCAAAAGCATCTTGTCTCTCTTGTTGAGTTACAATTTTCTCTTCTCCAGGAACCATAAAAGCATTACTGATTTTTTCTGCACCAGCATCACTAAAATGTTTGTTGTTTTTTCCTTTTACTCTAATTGTAGAAGGATCTGTTGGTAGGATTGCTAAAGCATCTCTTGCTGAGAATCCTTTTTCAGAGATATCTGCACCCCATGCGAAAGTATATCCATCCATAATTGCTTGTTCCATTACATCCATAAACTCATCTAATGGTAAGTTGTAACAAGATTGTAATGCCCAGTTATCTTGTACTTCAATTACAAAACTTTGGTAAAATGGGTGGTGCGTGTAAGATGTTAAAGAAATGTAATCATCCATATCTAAATCTAAGTGCTTAGCAAATGATTTGGGCGAGTATGAAGCTCCTTTATAGTCAAACCTAAAGTCTTCCATGTTATCTGGCAAGTCTCCTAAATAAGCGTCTGTAACTCCCGTAAATGCTTTTTTCCAAGATTTAGTAAGGTTTCCTCCTTGAGGTTTCTTTGCTAAAACTTCAACCATAGCTTTCAACATCCCTTCCATTTCTGAGTGGTTGTGAGATTCTGATCCATAGTTTAATCCTTTGTAAGCAGATTCTGGTACAATACCAAATCTTCTGATTACCCAAGGAATATCGTGAAATGCTCCTCCAGGACCAAAGTTAAAAGTACCGTAGTATCTTAAGTAGTTCTCTGCTTTTCCAATGTAAGCGTTTCTTACAATGAACATTTCAGATAAGTTATGCTTTCCTTTTCCTTTTCTTATTAATTCAGATTCTAAGAATGAAAGAGCAGAAAAACTCCAACAAGTTCCTGTTCTGTTTTGGTTTTGTACTTCTGTTTCGTCTAAATTTTTTATTTCCGTAAACATGTAATCACTACCTTTTTTGTTTGTGATTGTGTCTTGGGCAAATGTTGAAGCAACTGCAAAAATAGCAATTACTGACAGTATGATTTTTTTCATAATTATATTTTGGGTTTTTATTAGTGTTCTAAGATAAGAACATATTTACAGTGTACAATTACTATTCCAAATAATTGTAGATTTTTTTAAGGATTCTCAAAACATCCAATTGCAGCAGGATTACTTCTCATATTGCCTTGAATATCTAGTGAAAGATATAATCCAGGACTATTGTCTGCATTGTTCCTAGCTGGCGAATTACTTTGCAACTCTCTTGAGCTACTGTTTTTGAATTTAGGATCTGTATTCAAAAAGCCTCCTGCAAAATTAGAGTTTATTGGTTCGTCAGTTTTATAAATACACGTGTTAAACAAATAATTTGCTTGTCCTGGAGTAGGAAAAGTATCTAGCACTATTTCATTGTCATTATTACCATAAATTATTGTGTTATTTATAAAAGCAGTTATAGATCTAACAATTGTTGTTCCTCCTGATTCAAAGTAATTATTAATTACTAAAGCTGGAGAGTTTCTGGTAGATGAAGTCCAATAATTATCTATAGTACAATGATTAAAATAATAATTCCCTCCTAATCTCAATGCAACTGAGTTTGTTCCTGCTTTACCAAACTGAGAGTTTTCGGCTCTTATATTCGCTCCTTGAGCAAATAGTGAGGCAAAAGAGTTATTAATAGATTGCGAATTATTAATGGTTAAAGTTTGTGATGGAGCAGCAAAAGTATCTATGTAGATTCCTGCCGTAGCATTTTTAATTAAAGTATTGTTAATGAGGCTATTTTGTGGTGCAAAAAATCGAACTCCAAACCATTGTCCTGGAACATCATTAAAGGAAGCTTCTCTCCTATCTCCCTGAAAAACGACTCTGTTGTTCGGATCACCATTAACATTCAATGTGCTTTTGTAGATATACAACATGGCGCCACTGTGTCCGTATATTTGAGTTCCTGGCTGAATATCTAAAGTACAAGCAGAATCTAAAGCTGTAATTCCATACAAAACATGAGGCTTGTCGTTAAGCCAAGTTTCGTTACAAATAATTAAAAAACCATCTGCTTCGTAATGAAAATAGGCATTTTGCCCCCAAGCTGCCAAATGAACAGATTGTTCGTTTCCATTAACAGTTACAATGATATCGTCCTCAATTACAAAAGGATTATTTTGATTGTTTGGGTCTATAGTTACTTCTACAAATACAAATACACTGTCTTTAGCTGGAATTTCAATATCCTTGATGTTTACTCCAGACAATCCATCCACATTCATCCTAAAAGAAGATCTTGTTCCATTTGCAAGTCTTACGCTAGATAAATTAAGCGCTTTGTTCTGCGGGTTTTTAATAGTAAAACGTTCGTAAGTAGAACCAATAGTAACAAATACAGTATCGAACACAACAGTGTCTTTAGAAAACTCTACTTTAGCACCAGAATCGGTTAAGAAGTTTTCTTTTCGACAATTGGTTAGACCAATTAAAATAGAAATAGATAATAGAAGAAAGAAGTAGGTAAATCTCATTTTGAGTTTTAAAGTAGTTTTAATTAAATTTACTGTGGTTGAAAATACGTGTTTTTTAGATATTTAGTATAAAACTAAAGCATAAATGTTTTTATTATCAAAAGAAAATTGTATTTTTGCCATCTGATAAATCAATTAATATAAATCCTGCTACATGAGGTAGGGCTAAAATAATAAAAAATGAAGAAAGACATCCACCCAGAAAACTACAGATTAGTAGTATTTAAAGATATGAGTAATGACTACATGTTTTTAACTAAATCTTGTACTGCATCTGATGAAACTGTAGAATTTGAAGGAAAAGAATATCCTTTAATCAAAACTGAAATTTCTCACAAATCTCACCCGTTTTACACTGGTAAACAAAACTTTGTAGATACTGCTGGTAGAATTGATAAATTTAAGACTAGATACGCAAGACACATCAAAAAATAAGTGTCTCCAAAATATTTTTACAAAAAAAGTCTTATCAAATGATAAGGCTTTTTTTATGCTCGATAGTTTTGTTTAAATTAATTCTCCGCTTCTCCCTTTAATTCAAAACCAGCTAATATCATATTCACAGGCTTTCTTTCTCGGTAATACTTACTGCATACCTGAAGACTTTTGTAACTCCCTTTGTAGTAATTAATCGTACTAATATGCAAAGCAGTTAACTCATCCCCTTCGTTCTGAAGTCTTATTAAAGCTTCTATACCGTATATTTTAACTACTAAAATGTCGCAGCTTATCCATTTGTCAAAATAATCTACTCTGTTGATTGTAGAGTCTATAATCGATTTTTCTACTAGACTTCTTAAGTAAGGCATTACCGCAGGGAAACCACATTCAGTTCCGTATAAATAATCATCATCATTCTTTGCAATGTTATAAAGGAAATAACTATTTGCTATCCATCTTTTTCTTTTTGATAAAGTTGATCTGTTTTCTTGAGACTTCTCAATTATGTAATCTATTGTTACATCAGATTCCGACCAATTGAAATTCATAATCATGATGCTATCCATCATTAAGTAAATGTGTTCAAAATACTTTTTATCTTGGTAGTTATTACTTGAAAACTCAATCATTTCAATAGCTTTAGCTCTTAAAAAATCGCATAAATAAACTTCCGTATCAATGCCATCAAGCTTTGTAATCACATAGTCTTTATTAATTAATGTCTGTCTATAAAACTCAAGAACTGTGTCTTGCTTCTGTTCTAACAAAGCAAGAAAAACAAATCCTTTCACCACATTATTAGTGTCTTGCGAATACGAACTCAATTCGGTTTTAGTAGCATTTTTAACCAATTTAGTATAGTTAATATACTGAGGTGAGCTAACTCCTTCGGGATTAATATCATCAAATGTAAGCTGATTTATTGTTCTTAAACTATTAACAACATTAGCTGTTTTCACTGATTCTTGTGAGAAACAAGCAAACACCATTAGGCTACATATAACTAGGGGGAATATTTTTTTCATTTTCTTTTTTTTCGTGGAGAAAATTAAATGCTACTATAAAAGTCATTTAATTGTTCGTTCATTTTGTCTACGACTTCCTGATACGTTCTTTTTTTAATTGGTGAAGGATGAAACCTTACATAATATGGGAAAGGTCTACCCATCATGGTTAAATCACTATTTCTTAGATACATAGTTTTAATTGAAGTAGAAGTGTTTGTTCCTTTATAAGTTTTCTTTTCTGAAATTCCTGACTCTGGCTTTTGCTTAGTTTCAGTTCTTGTTTCTGGTTCATCACTCAT
>Ga0075469_10000123_pt1 | contig 29867 bp, 16 predicted proteins | sample DEB08_DNA_13_FD_77577 | JGI IMG/M metagenome (GOLD analysis project Ga0075469, IMG submission 77577) | Aqueous microbial communities from the Delaware River and Bay under freshwater to marine salinity gradient to study organic matter... | ecosystem: Environmental > Aquatic > Marine > Coastal ...
AAGCAATCCGAAAGAATGCATTTGTACAAAGAATATGCAGACTATTTGTTGGATAACGACAGAGCATATTATGCTTTTGATTCTTCAGAAGAATTAACCGAAGCAAGAGAAAGAAGTCAAAAAGAGGGGAAGACCTTTGCTTATGACGCGATTACTCGTCAATATTTAAAAAACTCAACAAGTTTATCAGCTGATGAAGTAACACAAAGAATTGAAAGCGGAGAGAATTATGTAATAAGAATGAAACTTCCAAGAAATGAAGAAGTAAGGTTTCATGATGAGATTAGAGGATGGGTGGTAGTTAATACTGCTAACATGGATGATAAGGTTTTATTCAAATCTGATGGATTACCAACTTATCACTTAGCAAATATTGTGGATGATCATTTGATGAAAATTACTCACGTAATTAGAGGAGAAGAATGGTTGCCATCTGCACCACTTCATGTATTGTTATACCAATATTTAGGATGGGAAGATTCTATGCCAAAATTTGCTCACTTACCATTAATCCTAAAGCCAGATGGTAAAGGGAAATTAAGCAAGAGAGATGGAGCAAAAGGAGGTTTTCCAGTATTCCCATTAGAATGGAAAGATCCTGCAAACGGAGAAATTTCATCAGGATACAGAGAGGATGGATATTTTAAAGAAGCATTTGTAAATATGTTGGCGTTTTTGGGATGGAACCCAGGAACAGAACAAGAGATATTTAGTTTAGAAGAATTAGTTCAGGCTTTTTCTCTAGAAAGAGTAGGGAAGTCAGGAGCAAAATTTGACCCAGTAAAAACAAAATGGTTTAATGAGCAGTTTTTGAGAATGAAATCTAACGAAGAGTTAGCTTCATTATTAAAGCCTCTTATTGATTTTGAAGTAGAAGATGAATACTTAGCTAAAGTTTCTGAGTTATTGAAGGAGAGGGCTGTTTTTGTTGCTGATATGACCGAAGACGACTTTTATTTTAAAGCTCCTTCAGAATTTGATGCTAAAACTATTAAAAAGAAGTGGAAAGAAACTACTCCAGCTATTATTGAAGCATTAATCGTAAAGTTCGAAGGGATAAATGATTTTTCTGCAGAGAATGTTGAGGTTGCATTTAAGGAATACCTTACTGACAATGAAGTAGGAATGGGAGCTGTACTGCCTAATTTCAGGGTTTTGGTTACTGGTAAAGGAATGGGTCCATCAATGTTCCAGATTGCATCTATACTTGGGAAAGAAGAGACTTTGAATAGGTTAAAGGCTGGATTGCAAAGAGTTAATTAAATGTTAATTTGTCAAATGTTAAAATTTGATAACTTTTATTAAGCTCATGCAATAGATTAGACTTTTTGACGTAAATTAGACTCAACAAAAGACGATAATCATGTTAGAACTAAGTAAAACTATTCTCAGTAAAATAAGTTTCGACAAATATCTTTTCAGAAAAGAACTTAAAAAAGCAGTTAAATGGGTTAAGCCAAACGAAGCTTTAGTATTAAAGGTATGGTGCTTAGCACAATTTGGTCACATGTACAAAGATGTGATACAAGAAGTATTTGATGCGAACTAAAAAAGTGGAAATTATTAAACATAAAAAAAACCGACTCGATAATATCGAGTCGGTTTTTTTATGCTTTGCCTTTTTCAGGATTAGTTGATAATCAATTTTTTCATGCTCATGTTTCCATTCACATTTATTTGTATAAAATAGACACCCTTTGATAATTGGTTTTTTTGAATTTCAAAAGTAGTATTTCCTTCGTTCAATGTTTTTCTTGCAGATAATACACTCACTGTTTGTCCTAAAGCATTAATTAAGTTTACTGAGACTTCTGATTGTTTAATTAAATCTAGAGACAAAGAAGCGTTACTAATCATTGGATTAGGATAAATAGTAGCTGATGATAAGAAATTTGTTTCTTCAACTCCAACAGTTGAGCTTATATTTATATCATCAATAAAAAAGTTGTTTCCACCACCACTTACTATTCTTATTTTAAATCTAAAATTTGCAGAGAAATAACTATTGTTAATGTTGTAGCTTATATTAGACCAGTTTGTTGGGAAAAACTCAGAATCTGTTGAACCAGTATTTTGATTTATTCCTCTTGCAATAACCCAATTTTCACCACAATCACTTGATACTAGCAATTGTACTACTTCACCAGAAGTTGTACTTTTTTGTGCATATGCATATTTAAATGATAAGTTTGCTGAGCTCATTCCAGAAAGGTTGTAGGTTCTACTCCCTAGTTCGCTTGTTGCTCCATTAATGATATTAAAGTTATTAAGCATTGCGCTTTTACTTCCACTAGCACTTGAGTTGCTAAGTTTCCAGTATGATGTATCTCCAGATGTGTTTTCCCAATTATCTTCAAATTGAAATTCACTTGTCTCAAAACCTTCGCTAAATGGCACAGATGCACCCCAAGATGAAACAACTCTGATGTATCTTTGTTTGGCTACACTTTTAGTTCCACTTGCATTAGAAACAGTTAAATTTACAGTGTGTCTACCAGGGTTATTGTAAACAACTACTGGGTTTTCTATATTACTTGATGAAGGAGTTCCTCCAGGAAAGCTCCAATTCCAACTAGTAGCATTGTGGTAAGAGTTATCGTAATATTGAACTTGATTTCCTTGACAAACAGTTGTGTTTTCTGTATAAATATCAGCTTTACAAATAATGTCAGAAAAAACTCCTGTTGCAGCTTGGTTAGCAGCACTTATTAAATTGTTTCTTCCTCCAACACCAGATAGTAATGCAGATCTCATTCTAGTTTTTTGACCTTCAGTAAACATTTTAGAACAATAAGAATACTCCATAACGTTTTCTACGTTATCAAGACTCCCACATGAAGTTCCGAAAAGACTACAGCTTGTCCATCCAATAGTGTTTGGTGTATCTGCTACTCCATCATCACCATTACAATTACTAGCAAGCCCCGGGTTATTAGAGTTTCCCCATGTGTGTGGTAAATTAAACCAATGACCAGCTTCGTGTGCTATTGTAGTGTTAAACCCTTGTTGAGTAGATGTTCCAATATTACCAACATAAGTGTTAAGTACATGAATTCCGTTTCTCATATCGGCTTGGTAAGGAGGTCCAGGTCTAAAAGTGTACCCAGCAGCACCAGAAGTACCAAAACTCTTAACTATATAAATGTTCAAGTACTTGTTTCCAGGAAAATCACCATGAGTTGCTTTTACAGCATCTGCAGCAGTGTTTCCTCCAGTATTGGCAGCCGAAGAGTTGAAGGTTCTTGTGATTCCACTAAAACAACTCCCGTCATTCTTTTTTTGTGCAAATCTAAATTCGATTTCGATATCTGCAGAAATACCTCTGAATTGAGGAATAACATTCCCAACATTAGCATTTCTCTTTCTAAAAATATCATTCAAGTCATCCAAGTCAGATTTTACTTGTGCATCTGATATGTTTTCTGATCCACCTTCGTGAAGTATGTGATATACAATAGGAATATAATAAATTGTACCAGCTCTGTTTGCAGAATTATTTGAGATGTAATTTGCAATTGCAGAATTTTGAACAGCCTCTACGGAGTCAATTTCTCTTTTAAATTCAGGATCAGTTTTAACTCTTTCGTATAATTCGTGGTCGTGATCACAAAAGTTAGTTCTATCATTTTGAGAGAGCCCAGTTAATGAATTTAAAACCAACAAAGTGGCAGTAATAAGTATTGTAAAATTAATTTTCATAGATGTATTCGCTTTTAATTGTCATATCATTATCTGTTATGACAGTCGTAAATGTAATAATTTAATTACACTATTATTCTCAAAAAAAGGGTAAAAAGTATACGAGCCTAACAATAAAAAAGTAATGATTTGTATGCTTTACCCAAAAACCTCCTTAAATATTAACGTGATTAATCAATAAATGTGTACATTTGCAGTTCTAAATTCATCAGGTAATAAAGTTATGGCAAAAAAAATTCAAACGGTAGAAGATAAGCTAAGAGCTATTTATACGCTTCAACTTATCGATTCAAGTATTGATAAGATTAGAACAATCAGAGGGGAATTACCTTTGGAAGTTCGAGATTTGGAAGATGAGATTGTTGGTTTAACTACTAGAAGAGATAATATTGAAACTGAATTAGAATCAGTTGAGACTACTATTTCTGATAGAAAGAACATGATTGTTGATGCTAAAGAAATAATCGAAAAATATAAGACTCAACAAGGAAACGTAAGAAACAATAGAGAGTTTGATTCTTTATCAAAGGAAATTGAATTTCAAGAACTTGAAATTCAATTATGCGATAAAAAGATTAAAGAGTTTAAATTTAAGATTGAAAGTAAAAAAGATGTTTTAGTTGAGGCTGCTGAAAAGCTGAAAGAAAAACAAGATTTATTAGATCTTAAGAACAAGGAATTAGATGAAATAATTTCTGAAACTGAGAACGAAGAAAAAATCTTACAAGGTAAGTCTGAGAAAGAGGAGAAAAAGGTAGATGAAAGATTACTAAGAACTTACAGAAGAATTAGAGGAGGAGCTAAAAATGGACTAGCAGTTGTACCTGTAGAAAGAGGTGCGTCTGGAGGATCATTTATTAGTATACCACCACAAAGACAAATTGAAATTGCTTCAAGAAAAAAAGTAATTTATGATGAGCACAGTGGAAGAATTTTAATTGATGCTGAAATGGCTGAAGAAATCAATGCGGATATTGATAAAATGATTACCAAGTTACTTAAAAAGTAATTACATACTAGGAACGTTAATGATAATGGCTAACTTTGCAAAAGGTTAGCCATTTTTTATTAAATTTAAAAAAAAAATTTTGGGAGAAAAACTTGCACATTTTATTCTAAGTTTTAGGATTCCAATCCTGTTATTCTTAGCGTTAATAACATCTTTCTTTGCATATTATGCTGCCACCTCTGTCGAGTTGGATTATGAAATGCCAAAACTACTTCCTCAGGATCACCCTGACAACATTGCATACCTTGAGTTTAAGGAGATGTTTGGTAACGATGGGTTTAATATTCTTATTGGTGTAAAAGATTCTGAATTTTATACAATTGAAAAATTTAACAATTGGAAGAAATTTGGTAAAGAATTATCACAAATCGAAGGAATTGACTCTTCTTTTTCTGAAGCCAATTTTTATACAATCGAAAAGCCCGATAGTAATAAGCCTTTTGCAATTTTACCAATATCACCAGATACTGTTAAAACCAAAGCTGAGTTAGATTCTATTAATAAGAAAATAAGAAGCTTGCCTTTTTACAAAGGAAGTGTGTTTAATGATAAAGAGAATTTTCATGCCATGCTACTCATGGTCAATCCCGATTTTTTCAATTCAAAGGAAAGGGGAACTTTTGTTACTAAAATAACTGAGATTGGTGAGAAATACCAAAGTAAGTTTCAAGGTGAAATATACTATACCGGACTACCTTTTATAAGAGCAAATAACATGATGAAGATTAGCTCGGAGCTAGCTAAATTCATGATATTATCTTTGCTTATAACCATTTTGGTGTTATTTTTCTTTTTTAGATCTGTTCGTGTTGTAGGGATATCAGTGCTTATCGTTATGATTGGTGTTGTATGGTCTATGGGAATTGTTGGATTACTAAACTATAAGTTGACTGTAATAATGGGATTACTTCCTCCATTAATTATTGTAATTGGAATACCTAACTGTGTGTATTTGGTAAATAAATTCCAACAACTTTATCTCGAATCAAATGATAAGCAATACGCACTTAAAAATGTAATTACAAAAATAGGTCATATTACCTTCCTTACCAATGTAACAACTGCATTTGGGTTCGGTACTTTTATTTTTACAAACAGTAGTTTATTAGCAGAATTTGGTTCAGTAGCTTTCTTTAGTATCCTTCTTTTGTTTTTGCTAACTACTTTACTTATCCCAATTTTGTTCAGCTTTTTTAAGCCACCAAAAGAGAGGCACATGAAGCACCTTGAGAAAAACTGGATAGGAAGGTTACTATCTATTTTGAGACATACTGTAAGGCACAAAAAAAATAAAGTTTTTTGGGCTTCAGGTATTCTGGTTGTGATCTGTATTTTTGGAATTTCTTTTCTTAAGCCATCAGGGAAAATGGTTGACGATTTACCAAATGGGGATAAGGTGAAAACAGATTTAATTGTATTTCAGGAAAACCTTGCAGGAACAATGCCTTTTGAGGTTGTATTGGATGTTAAAACCAAAAAAAATAGATTTAGAAGAAGTGTATTAACTAAGATTGATAGTGTTCAGAGATATTTAGAATCATTTAATGAAGTATCTAGAACAACCTCTATGGTTGATGCTCTAAAGTTTGTAAATCAATCGGTTATATATAAAGGTGATCCAGAAGATTATCAAATACCTGAGAACAGATACTTGCGAGCAATATCTAAAAGACTCGATAAAGATACTATTACAACAGTAGGAATATCTTTAAGTATGTTTATGGATTCTAGTGGGACAAAAACACGAATTACTTCACAGATAAAAGATGTAGGTATCGATAAATTGGATAGTATTATTAATACTGTTGTTCCTAAAATTGATGAGATTCTTAATCCTGATAAAGCTCAAATTTTGTCTTATTTAGATAAGGTTAAGAATGGTGATAAAGAAGAAAAAGTGGCCTACATGGATTCAATGATGTATCACTTTAGAGCAGTTGAATATTCATATTTATCAATTTTAAGAAACTCAGAAAGTCCACTATACGAAAAGTATGATTTAGATGGATTAGATTATTCTGAGATTGCGTTTAACGATCTTGAAAATCTTGAACAGGCTATTGAGAATACTTTTATAGGGAATAAGGTTACAGGATTTATTGTGCCATTTGCTAAAGGAACAAAGTACCTGATTATTAATTTATTGATTAGTTTATTATTGGCAATTTTTGGAATCGCCTTATTAATGGCGTTTTTATTTAGGTCTTTTTGGATAGTTTTAATTTCAGTTGTAACGAATATTATTCCGTTACTATTTACAGCAGGATTAATGGGTTATTTTGGAGTAGATTTAAAGCCATCAACAATACTAGTCTTTAGTATTTCACTTGGAATTGCAGTAGATGACGCTATTCACTTTTTGGCAAAGTTTAAACAGGAGTTAAAGCTTAATAATAACGACATTAGTATAGCAGTTTATAATGCGTTAAAAGAAACTGGTGTGAGTATGTTTTATACGTCAATCATCTTGTTTTTTGGGTTTTCAATATTCATTGCTTCAAGTTATGGAGGTACACAGGCGTTAGGTATATTAGTGTCTATTACGCTTTTAGTAGCAATGTTGTGTAACTTGGTTTTATTACCTTCATTATTATTAAGATTTAAAAATAGAATAGAAAGATAACATGGGAAAACGTTTCGCCCTATCAATATCAAGTGGTTTAATTTTAGGATTATCATGGGTAGAGATTACGGGATTTTTTCCGGTAATTTTTATTGCTCTAGTTCCTTTTTTGATTTTAGAAGAGGAGATTTTAGTTAAGAAATTGTCTTCATGGAAAGTATACGTTCATGCTCTAATAATTTTCATTCTTTTTAATTTAATCTCTACATGGTGGATTTATCATTCATCTCCCGAAGGATCAATATTAGCCTTTGTACTTGGGTCAGCTTTGGTAGCAATACCTTTTTGGTTTTTTCATTTAACAAGAAGATATATTGGAAAACAAGAAGGTTACATAGCTTTTGTAGTAAATATATTGGCCTTTGAATGGATAGACTATAATTGGCCGCTTTCTCATCCATGGCTTCCTTTTGGGAATGCTTTTGCAGGATTTCCTAATATTATTCAATGGTATGAGTTTACAGGAGTAGAAGGAGGTTCGCTTTGGGTCATATTAATTAATTTAATAGCTTTCTCAATCTGGAAAAAATATAGAAAAGAGCATAGTATCAAAGCTTTAAAAGGACAATTGGCTTTAATTGTTGCACTTTTAGTACTACCAATCTCTTTGTCCTACATTATTTTGAATGGAGTTGATACAGGTGAAAACAATCCAACAATAGGAGTTGTATTGTCTCAGCCAAATATCGATCCATATGAAAAATTTGATGGAGGACCAACAGCACTTGAGCAAACAAGGAATTTATTGAAAGTAGTTGAAAGCTCTATAGATGAAAACACAAGATTGATTATTGCTCCAGAAACTGCATTGCCAAACTCATTGGAAGAGAATCAAATTGAATATTCTGATGAAGTACAAATGACACAAATTTTTCTGAAAAAATATCCAAAAATCAGCTTATTAACTGGAGCATCAACACATGCTTTTTTTGATAAAGAAAATTCTTCTGCATCTAAAGAAATGGATAGAGGAGGTTTCTATGAATCATACAATTCAACATTACTGATTAATCAATCCGATTCGGTTTCTATCTATCATAAAATGAAACTGGTATTAGGTACCGAAACTTTACCATTTGAGTTCATTACAAAGCCGCTAGAGTCATTTTTTGATTTGGGTGGAACAAGTGGGGCACTTGGAACAGAAACTGCTCCAAAAAACTTTAAAATAGGAAACGCAGTTGTTGCCCCAACTATTTGTTATGAATCTATTTATGGTGAGTTTATAGGAGAGTTTTCTGTAAAAGGAGCTAATATTATTTCGGTAAGTACAAATGATGCTTGGTGGCATAATCATAATAAATGTCTATCAAATGGTGGAGATAACAATCAACCTTGGCATGATACACCAGGATACAGGCAATTACTTGCATACACTCAGCTAAGAGCTATAGAAAATAGGAAGTGGATTGCACGTTCTGCAAATACTGGAATTACATGTTTTATTAATCCTAAAGGAGAAATAGTTAAATCCGCAGAATGGGGAGTTGCCAATTCTATTGGTATGGATGTACCACTAATGGAGGGAACTACTTTTTATGCTAGGAACGGAGATTATATTTCCAGAGTAGCATTATTTATTGCTCCATTACTGCTTTTATTAACTTTTGTAAGGAGGTTTAAAAACGGAAAAGTATAAATTGAATTAAAATATATAAATGCGTAGGTAAAACTTTTGCAGTTTATAAATAAAGTATATATTTGCACTCCTTATTACAAAGTAAGGAATTAAGGCTGGTTCCTTAGCTCAGTTGGTAGAGCAATGGACTGAAAATCCATGTGTCCCCGGTTCGAATCCGGGAGGAGCCACCAGTAAAGAAAAGACCCTTCCACGAAAGTGTGAAGGGTCTTTTTTGGTTTATAGATTTATTCGTTACAATGAATATATTGAAGATAATTTCTAATCTAGAAACTTCTTATTCTTTTTCAAAATAGGATATTATTATGATTCAAATCTATTTACTGAAATAAATTCACCCTAACTGCAAAACCAACATTCTGGTTCATAGTTGGGAAAGAGGTTGAGATATAAGGAGTATTCATTACTCTGTCGTAAAAGAATCTTAAAGTAAATTGCTTGTTAAGTACGTAAGTAGCATTTGCTTTAATCGCAATATATCTTTGTCCTGCTGTAATCAATGTTTGTTGTTGATCAATTTTTCTGATAATAGTTTTATTGTTTCTAAATGAAACATCAATTCTACAATCGATATCACTAATCGGTTGTTTTTTACCAATTTTAATAGGAAATTTCACATTTTGGAATCTGTATCCAGTTCCAATTGTAATGTCTGTTCCTTTCATCTCAGTAATTTGATTATTAGTAAGAGATAAAGCTATGTTTCTGTTAGATCTGTACTCAAATTTAGTAATTAAACTGTTTTGCCATGTTGCATCTATTCCAATCAATGGATTAAATTGCTCTGTAATTGCTGCTCCTAATATTTGTTGGCTTGGTCTAATGTTGTTTGATGCATCTCTAGCTTGGTCAAATCCATCTACATCTTTTACAGCTTGTAAATCGGTAGTGAATGATGCAATAGTAAATGTAGAGTTATAAGCATGCTTAAACACAATGTTTCTGAAAACTTTTTGTATTGCAGGGATTTTATTTAACCCATCAAAAGTTAACCTCCAGTTTAGATTTGGTAACGCTTCTAAAGGGTTTAAACTTCTTTTACCAATCGCTTTACCCGAATAAGCAGATATAAATGAGGCCAAGATTACTTCTTGCTGATTCCCTCCGTATCCATCATAAAATCCATCAACATCTTTTAATCTTGTAGAATTGCCATTACTGGATTTACTCAGTTCATCAGAAGCAACTAATCTATTAGCCAATAAGTCAGAAAACAAGCTAGATATTCCGTTAGAATCTTCTTTTATAAAAGCTGTTCTTATAGAATTAAAAGAAGAACTAGTATTTCCAGATCGCATAGTATTGAAATTTCCATATTTACCTTCAGCATCATCCCAAATGAAATTTTCATTCATATTTTCAGAATATAAATAGTTAGCAGAAAGCTCTAGTCTTATTCCTTTAAATGGCTCCAGTACTGCTGTTCCATTAAAGTTCTTAGAGTGATTTGTTGTTCTTTGAACATTAATGAACTTACTTGTTTCGCCTACAAGCCATCCGTTTGCAGCTGCTTGTTGAGCAAAATCACTATTTGTAGGATTTCCAAAAAAGTCTCTTTCTTGTTCTCCTCCAAATACAAATCCTAATCCTGGTGTGTTTAAATTAGCTGATCCAAATAAGTTAGATTCTTGCCCATATCCAGGAAGTAATTGCCCATCAATTGTACTGTAGCTCAATGATACAGTTTGTAGCGACATCAATACCTTAGCCAAATTATCGGTAAGTGTTAATTTGTTCGGATCTTTTTTCTTCTTTTTCTTTTCTTCTTCCTCACCCTCTTCAGTTTCTTTTCCTTTATCCTTTTCAGAGCGTGACGATACAGTTCTTGTTGGTCTTCTTCGTGCGTTAGCTCTACTTTTTTGGTTTACTTTTTTGAGATAAGCTGACTTATTATAAAGTGTGCTCATTCTCAATTGCCCGTTCCAAGAGATGTTTCTTGAATTCTGGATAGTGTTTCCAAGTGAATCTTGTGATAATGGAGCTCTTTGCCAATCGTAAGTTGCTTGATATTTTGTTGTTAAATCAATAAAACTTAGAACAGGTATTTTTTTCAAAGGCCATGTATAAGTAATGTTAGCCGACTGAAGATAGTGGTTGTTTTCTCCAAAATTTCTTAAACTCTGCATCACACTGTCTTTCACAATTTGGAATTCATCAGGGTATTTTTCTTTATCAACTTTTAAGTCACTAGGCTCAGTAATAAATGCTTGATTATTAGCAACATAGTTTAACCTTAATCCTTGCATAATGTTCCAATTCACATTATAGTTTCTGTCCCAAGTAAATGTCTTTGAAAACTGTGGAATTATTAATGCATTTCCAGTAATATCTCTAGCACTAGTTTCCGTGTAAGTACGGTTCATGTTTGTGTTAAAGGCTATTTCTTTTGGTAAAGGATTAATGTTTATATCTCTTATTATTTGGAACCAAGGAGATGATCTTAAAGATTTATTATTCCTAAAAGGTGTATAAGGCTTAAGCTTTGTCTGGTAGGTATAGTTTAATGCTCCGTTATAAGTTCTGCTCACATTATATTCAGTTTGTATATCTCTCATATACAATTCGTTATAAGCATAACTGAATCCAAAGTTTTGTATATCCCAAGGATACATCTTCTTCGATTTTTTAACTGGCGATATCCTTACGTTTGTTAAGTTCATACTTTTCCTAACTGTCAGGTCTCGCGCATCTCTTATTCTTCGTAGTTGATCCTCTCGTGAATCATTCGCAATTGACTGATCAAACTCAATATCTGGGTTTAGAGGATCAAATTGTGGATCGATTACCCCCTCAGAAAAACCAAGGAATAATGGTAATTGAACTCCAGCATTTTTACCAAAAAACTTACCTAATTGAATAGCAGTTGTTGCATCTACTTGTCTTATTGTTTCTCTCTGTCTTTCACTTACTCTGTCCTCAATTCCTCCAAAACCTGGTGTGCTAATTTGTCCTGCTAAAGATACAACCGCAAAATCGGCTAAGTTTGCTTGCACTCTTGATTGTGCAGCCCAACCACCTTGGTTGTCAAAATCAGACATTCTTAATTCATTTACCCAAATTTTCACACATTTATCAGCACCATCATCTGGTTGCCATGGGTGATCATTATCGCTATTAGGGTTTCTTACACCAATCATAATAGTTTTTAAATCTCTTAAGTTAGGATTACCAATTACTTTAATTAAGTGATCTGGTTTCCCTGGAACTGCTTGTTCAAACACAGAAAGAATGTTAGCTGCTGATGAACTTAAGGCATTGTTTCTGGCAACTTTCAAGTTCTTTAAATCTTGAAGTATAATCTCTAATTCATTTTCATCCGGCCATACAGTTTCTGTTGTTGCCGAACCATAAGGAGACATTTTAACTGGCATCTCATATTCGTAATAGTTGTTTTTGAAATCAGTTCCTATTCTAACAAAAACAGTTACATCATCATCTTGCACCATTTCGTTAGTAATGGTATGTTGCTCTCCGTGAACATACATTTTAATCTTCTTGTAGTTAAGTACATCAAAATCTACTGTTCTAAAAGCTGCTTTTGCAACACCATCTTCAAGTCCACAAACTTCTAGTTCTAATGATTGCTCATTAAGTTGAGCTCCAACTACTGAGTTAGGGTTTATTTCTCTTACTGAATTAGGAGGAAGTACATATTTAATAGGAATTCTTTCACTGTTTTCTTCAATGTTTACAGCAGAAATATTAAAAATTGTTCCGCCTGGATCATCCTGAATAATATCACCATCATCTACAATACTTTGGTCGTATCTTCTCCAAGTTCCTCTTAGTAATTCTAATCTTGCAAAACGCAAAACAACAGGCTGATCAAAGTCTTTCATGAATATTCTCATAAAACGAATAGACCTGAAATCTTGAATTCCATTAACCACTTTAGTAGGTTGCCTTACCGGAACTCTAAATTGATACCATGTTACTCTTTCTCCAGAAGATTCATCTTCTCTTATCACTTTGTCAACTATAAAATTATCACCAATTCCCATTCCTGGTTTAAGATTAATTCTATATTGATAATAACTTTCTGTTTCATTCAAGTTATTATCTCTGTTTATGTCTTCTATATCCGGGCTCGTAGTTTTAGAAGTAGGATACCCATCAGAGTTTATAGTTCTTGATTGCTCATCTGTAGCAGAGTTTCCTTCCAATCCATTAAATCTTTTGTAACGAGCTAAAATATCTGCTGCTTGAGCATCATAATTATCATCTCTATAAAAACGGTAATCATCTGCTGAAGGGTCATCTAACAATATATTTTTAACTGCAGTAGGTAATGATGAAGCATTTACCCAGTTCACAAAATCAGTAAATTCATTTCTCTCTCCTGCATTATCTAGTCCGTCTAAACCAACATCTTGAAAAACTCTAGATGCCGGATTATTATCAAATGCTGTAATTATTTGTTGAACTGATGGTATTCTTCCCCAGTTAGTATAATTGACTAAAGTAGTATCGTTAACTCCATTTGTTGGTAACCCATTTTCAAATGACTTTGCTCCGTCTCTCAAGATATCTTCCGATACGTTTCCTAGATTAAAGTATAATGTTCCTCCATTAGTGTTGACTGAGTTCCCATTACTTCCAAGGACTGAGGCTCCTTCATCAAAAGGGTTCATCACCCAAAATTGAATGTATTCAATGTTGGCATTCTCAAAATCATTGGTTTGCAATTGCCTCATTATCCCCCCCCATCTTGTTCCAGGATCAATAAGATTACCTGTAGAAGGATCTAACCCTTTAGATAATGGAGTAGGATCAGTGTCATAATTATAAGGTCCTCTTTCCTCTGGGTAATATGCCAAGTTAAACATGGCAATTCTATCAATTTGCCCAGCAGTTTGGTCAACAGATCTATTAGGAAAAAGTTCAGTTTCTCCTACCAATCTCATTTGATTGTTATTTTGAATAAGATCTGCTTCAATGTAACCAGGAACCAATCCTCTTTCTTCATAAAAGACTGAAGGATCATAAACATTCCAGTTTATAAGCGCTCTGTTGAAACCGTAATCTAAATTATTGTTTAGAGCTCCTTCAGGAAATAAGTCTGGTTGTCCTTGAGGCACACTTGCCAGTACCCAACTATTAAATGATCTAATATCAATTGTCGACTGACTTCCTTCAAAATCATCAATAAATGATTGTCCTTCATCCGTAATTGCAGGATTGTGACCTGGAATTAAATAAGCAGCTTCTAGGGATGCGGTAATTGTAGATTTCTCTTTTGTATTAATAAAAGGAATATTGTCTACCAACTTAGTTAGGAATGGAGCATCTTGTTGAAAGTTACCATTAATACCCACCATTGTATTTCGAACTGGCTCATCTCCAATATTTACTTTTTGAGTCAAAGGTTTTTCTGAAAGACGAAGCATGGTTGCACCTAAATTAAAATTAGGGTTAAACTGATAATCGAAGTGAGTTCCGATCATTGTTTTCTGAATAGAAGTAAATAGTGAATTACTCTCCAAAGAAATTTTGATCGGTGTACCAGAATTTAATACTCCATCATTGGTGATTTTCACTCTTCCAATATTATAATCTACTGTATAATCTTGATTTTCAATTAATCGTACACCACCTGCTGTTACAGTTACCGAACCTTGTGGTATGTTAAATGCGTTTAATGATATTTCTGAACTATTAGCAGATTCATACGTTCCTTTAAGTGTAAACCTATTTAGTTCAGGAAATTGAAGTGCAATAGTTTGTGTACTATCATAAAGTTGAGGAAAAGCAATTGTTTTTATAACTGTAGAACTAACATTTGCTGCCGCAAGCTGATCCTCTAAGTAAGCACCAAAAGGTTCTACCTTACTAAAAATTATTCTTCCGTTTTGTGGATTTATTGTCCCTCCATTTTCAACTTTGTTTCCTATTCTGTTTAAAGGGATAAAATCGAAAACACCATCAGGGTAGGGTTGTTGTTGTTGATTCACAATATCAGCACCTACTAATTGAAGAACGGTTTTGTCATCCACACCAGTTTGAGGTATGTAGTTTATATCTACACCATCTTTAGGATTAGTATACCAAACATCTAATTTAAAATTCTCTTGACTTACTTGGTAAGCTCCAATAGAATAGATGTTTTTCATCATCAAATCCCAAGCTTTATATATAGGAGTGTTTATTGTTCCTTTAAGTAGTTTAAGGAAAAGTGCATCATTTCCAGGAATCCCATCAGTAGAGAATTCACCAACTTGGTAGGTTTTACCTTGGTAAGTATACTGGTATGATATTCCTAAAATTTCATCATTATTAAGAGGTTGATTCAATGAAATATAACCTAATAAAGAATTGTAGTTGTATTCAGATTCAGAAAGTAATCTTGCATTTTCTAATTTTTCGTAATGCCTACTTTGTATAAATGGTCCTGGCTGCCCTGATCTTCCTGCTAAGATGGTAGAGACAGTTGTTAAGTTTCTTGTTCCTGCAGTAGTATTAAGAAAGTCATATAAGGTGTTTGCTCCGTTATAAGGAACACTTGCAGCTCCCATTGGTGCAATTACCTGAGGGTTTCCTTCCAACACTCTTGTTTCACCTAAATCGGCAAAACCAATGATGTTTCTAGTATCGTCAAAATCATTTACTCTATTTGTTACCCAAACTTCCATTTTGGTAATTCTAACTTGAGAAGATACGTTTGGTAACGAACTCATTGCTTGATCAAAATTATCTCTGTGGTAGTGGTTTACAAAATAGTGACGGTTTTGTTCGTAGTTATTAATTGGTAACTCAAATTCTTTTTGCTGAGCTCCATTTTTAATGTTTATCTCTTTACGTTCACCTCTGTTTTGAGAAACTACAGTTGAGATATTAAGCTTACCAAATTTCAAATCTGTTCTAAGCCCAAATAAACTTTGACTACCTTGAATCAAGGTATTTGGTACAGGGAAATTTACGTTTCCTGCTTCAATTTTCTGTAAAATTTGATCTTCGTTTCCTTCGTAAGCTAATTTTGTTTGGTTCTCAAAATCAAAAGTTGCTTCAGTATTATAGTTAAAATTGATATTGAATTTATCACAAATACTCCCTTGAATATTCAATTGTATTTGTTGACCAAAATCAAAAGTGGTTAATTGCCTTTGTTTTACAGGAATAGCAGGATTTTCGGTTCTTGTAGTGTTAAGTCCAAACTGAAGTTCAGCTGCACCTTGTGGAGTAATATCAATAAGCTTACCCTCGCAAATATCTCCAAACTCTCTGTTTGTTCTATCAAGTTGAGGAACAAAGTCACCCGAGTTTGCACTGTTGTCTTCTTCTACTTTAGATATCCAATAATCTTCTTCGGCCTTTTTTTCTTGATATTTTCTGAACTCCTCATAGCTCATGTAATAAGGAGATTGGTATTGAGTACTGTCGCCAATAGTTGATACAAACTCATATTTTTGAGTTTTTGGATTGTACCTAATTGTTCTCTTAATGTTAAGTGGTTCTTTTAACCCAACAAGACTTGTTTTAGGGTCACTTGGATTATTTGTTCCAACATAAGGATATCTTAAAGTAACATCTGGCGAATCAATTTCAATCTCTCTTTCTAGATTTTCTTGCTCATCAGATTCGAAAAATCCAGTGAAGTTAAATTCTTTTTTCTTGGATAGTCCTAGAAAAAATACTCCGCAAAATCCTACGATCAGAAAAGTTCTATATGATATTTTAGAAAGGTTTTTCAAATGTTTAAAACGATTTCAGGCTTTTTTTGATTAATACTTCTAAATCTGTAATACTCGGTTCTTTAAGTAAGATAGTGTCTATTGCTTTTTCAGCTGCTTTCTTATCGAACCCTAATACTACAAGAGCAGATAACGCCTCATTTTTAATAGTATTGTTAATCAAGGCAGAATTGTTAGAGTCTGCATCAGTTGTCTTTAGAATTTTGTCTTTTAAATCCAAAATTATTCTTTGGGCAGTCTTTGCACCAATCCCCTTTATACTTGTTATAGAAGTAACGTTACTTGATGCAATTGAAGATACTAGTTCGCTAGATGTCATAGACGAAAGCATCATTCTGGCTGTATTAGTTCCAACGCCAGAAACTGAAATCAATTGTTTAAACAGCTCCCTTTCGGTAGTGTCTTTAAATCCATATAGGGTTTGGGAATCTTCTTTTACTGAGAAATAAGTGAACAGCTTGCAGTTCTCATTATTTCCTAGTTGAGAATACGTTTGTAATGATATGTGAATGAAATATCCTATACCACCAGTTTCAATAACCACATAGCTAGGGTTTTTCTCCACTAATTTTCCAGAAACATAAGTTATCATAAAACGAGTTGTAAATAGTGTGCTAAGATAAGAATTTCATTTAGAATGCTTGACCTCAAAGTATAAAAAACAAAAAAGAGAGGCAGAACATGTCTACCTCTCTTTTTTAAATTTTTTAAAACTAAGTTTACTTAGTGATAATTACTTTTTCAGTTCTTACAGTTTTGTTGTTAGCTACAACTGATACAAAATAAATACCAGGTGTTAGTCCTGAAGTATTTACTCTCAGTAATTCAGAGTTACCAGCTATTATTTTAGTGTAAACTTTTCTTCCAGTAAGATCCATTATTTCTATAGATTTATTAGCCTCATTAGAGTTTAAATCAATATTCAATAAGTTAGTTGCTGGATTTGGGTAAATACTAAGTTTAGTGATTCTTTCAATTTCATTTAGACTAGCAGTTCCTGCAACACCAAAAGTAACATCCACCCATGTGCTGTCATTAGGATTGTTAACGTCATACCAAATATATCTAAAAGTAGAAGTTCCACCATTAGCTTTAGGGTAAACATGCCCAGAGTATAAAATTGAAGAAGTAGATACTGGCATAGGTACTGGATCACTTTCTACAACAGGTGAAGTACCCCATGTAACACCTAATGTACATAGTCCCCAGCAAATTGCATTTTCTTGTAAAGGTGCGTTAGATGTAACTTCTCTTTTCCTTACTTTGATAGTTTTGGCAGTAGTATATTTGCTAATAACATCAATTTCAGCTGCAACATCTTGAGATAAAGAAGTACTCACTGTATCAATAATGAAAATATTAGTACCATTAATAAGTGCTGATTGGTTGTGAATTCTTAACTCTATATTTTGAGCGTAACTAGCTCCAAATAAAGTTATTAAAGAAATAGTAAGTAATTTTTTTATCATGTCTATTGGTTATCTAAATGTTAATCATAAATTTGAATGTGCATATGGCATACTATATGCTTACATTCATAGTGAGTAAAAATACAAAAAAATATATACAAATGACGAAAACGATAAAAATAGCTATTATAACTGGATTAGCAATGTTAGCTGTAGCTTTCACTTCTCCTAATGAGAAAACAATTCCTACAGTAAATGTAAAAAACCTTCAAGGAAAAACTGTAAGTACTAAGTTATTTAAAAATGATGGAAAACCTATGGTAATTAGTTTTTGGGCAACTTGGTGTAGTCCTTGTAAAAAAGAATTAAATAACATAGCCGAAGTATACGAAGATTGGCAAGATGAAACTGGAGTTAAATTAATTGCAGTATCTATTGATGACGCAAGAAATAAGCATAAAGTAAAGCCATACGTAGACTCTAAAGGATGGGAATATGAAGTGTATATTGACGCTAATCAGGATTTAAAAAGAGCTATGAATGTAAATAACGTTCCTTATACTTTTTTAGTAGATGGAAACGGAAAGATAGTTTACGAACACAACAATTATGTACCTGGTGACGAAGACAATTTATATAAGAAAATTAAGATGTTAGTTAAATAACAATTCGATTTTAAATTATTTAGAAAAAGTGAAGTGAACTACTTCACTTTTTTTTTGTGCTTAGTTTATTTCTTATTACTACATTTGTTAAATAAATAACTACAGATTATGAACACAGCTATTATATTAGGAGCAATTGGAACACCTCAAATCATTCTTGTGGTAGTGGTGGTATTACTTTTATTTGGAGGAAAAAAAATCCCAGAATTAATGAAAGGATTAGGAAGCGGAATCAAAGAATTTAAAGATGCCTCTAAGGGTGAAGGTGAAGAGAAAGCCAAAGATTCTGTTGATAATGTATTAGAAGATAAATAAACTAACTGCCTTGTACGCTAATTTTTCTGAATTTCAAGACCAATTATTAAGCGGGAATACTTCCTGTATCAAAACGGTTGAATATTACCTTAAAACTATTGAGAGTAAAAAACATCTCAATGCTTTTTTGGAAACATTTGATGAAACTGCTTTGCAAAAAGCAAAGGAGGTTGATAAAAAAATAGCTCAAGGAAATGCTGGGAGACTAGCAGGATTTGTTATTGGAATAAAAGATAATATTTGTTACAAAGGACATAAAGTTTCCTCTTCTTCTCAGATTCTTGATGGTTTTGAATCTCTTTTTTCAGCAACAGCTGTAGAACGATTATTAGCTGAAGACGCCATTATAATTGGTAGATTAAACTGTGATGAGTTTGCAATGGGTAGCTCTAACGAGAATTCCTCTTTTGGAAATGTACTAAACCCAATCCAAGAAAACAAAGTGCCTGGAGGTTCGTCAGGAGGTTCAGCTGCAGCAGTAGCGGCAGGATTATGTTTGGCAACATTAGGTTCAGATACAGGAGGTTCAATTAGGCAGCCGGCTTCATTTTGTGGTATTGTTGGTGTAAAACCAACCTACGGAAGAATTTCTAGATGGGGATTGTTGGCTTATGCTTCTTCGTTTGATCAAATAGGGCCACTTACAAATTCAGTAAAAGATGCAGCATTATTAACTGAAATAATGTCTGGATCAGATGAATTTGATAGTACAGTTTCTAAAAAAGAAGTTGAAAATTTTTCTGAAATAGATTCTTCCAAAAAGAAATTAAAAATTGGAATCGCCAAGGAGGTGATTCAAAGTTCTGGATTGAATCCAGAAATCAAAGAATATTTTTCTGAACTAATTGCTAAACTGAAAAGTGAAGGGCATGAAGTTCAAGAATTTGGTTTTCCATACATGGAGTACATGGTTCCTACTTATTATGTATTAACAACTGCTGAAGCTTCTTCAAATTTATCTCGTTATGATGGGGTTCATTTTGGATATAGAAGCCTTAACGCAACTGATATTGAATCTACCTATATGCTTTCGAGAACAGAAGGTTTTGGAGAAGAAGTAAAAAGAAGAATTATGCTGGGAACTTTTGTTTTAAGCTCGGGATATTTTGATGCCTATTACACTAAAGCAATGAAAGTAAGGCAGGTGATTAAACAAAAAACAGATGAAATTTTTAATGATTTCGATTTTGTTATAGGGCCAACTACACCTGATACAGCTTTTAAAATAGGAGAGAATGTAGCAGATCCTATCACTATGTATCTTCAAGATATTTTTACGGTTCATGCTAATATAGCTGGTAACCCTGCTATTTCTTTACCTCTTGGTAATCATTCAAACGGGATGCCTTTTGGTGTTCAAGTAATGGCTGATAATTTTAAAGAAAAGGAATTGTTTAGCTTTTCTGAATCACTGATGAATTTATAAATCAGAATAGATTGAAGAAGAAATAGTTTTACCATTATACCAAAGTTGATACCTTAGAACTGAATCTCGCATTATTCCAATTTTATCACCTCTATCAATACTAGAACCAATTGTTGGTTTAATTTCTGATACATTATAATAAGCTGATATAATATTGTGAGGATGCTGGATAAATATAGAGTTTGTAGTCTTGGATACAACTACTCCATCCATACAAGTTTTAACTTTAGATTTAATTTTTGCCTTATAGTGCGTTTCGTTTAGGTCGTTATTTTCAGATCTTGATATTCCGCCACTATGAGGTTGTTCAAAATACATCATGTTCAACAAAATATTCCTAATGAACTTATCAGTACCATTTAATTTTTGGTTAGCCAAACGTTTTCTTAAAGTAGAATCTTCTTGCGACCTTTCGAAAATAATATTCTTATAATCTGCTGTTGAGTCGGAAGCGATTAACTCTTGTACATCAGTGATGGAAATAGTATCCTCATTGTTCAGTATTGATTGTAAGTTGTTTATCCACTTGTCTCTACTAGTTGTTTTTTGTTCTAGCGATTGAATTTTTTCTCGATTTTCTTTGTTGATCTCATATAATTCACTGGCATTTTTCGGGAAACCAGGAATACAATTCCTTAGAGAAGTGTAAGAAATAATGAAATAGAATATAACTCCAATGATTAAAAACAAAGCGAAACCAACAAACAAAGTGCTACTCTTAGTAAGCGTTAAAGAAAACTTTTGCTCAAAGCTAACTGGATCCTGAAGAATAAATTTATTCCTAGATTTAAGGTACTTTTTTATTTTAGCTAGCTTATCTTTCATCCGAGAGTTAAAGTCTATTTGAAATCAATAGTTGATTAAAGATAAAATATTTTAATTTATTATCAGTTATAGGGTCAGTTTATTGATTAATTTTTACATTTACTCTTTGATTATTAGCCGAAAGGTTCAATTTTTATGTCTATAAAAGCTACACACATATTTTGGTTTTTAATAGTAATTAGTTTTGCAAGTTGTTCTACCGAAAAGGACAAGAGGCTTAACAGGTTCTATCACAACACCACAGCCTATTATAACGGATATTTCAATGCCCGTGAAATTATTAAACTCATAAAAAAGGATTTTAATAAAAACACTGTAGAAGATTTTTCCAACATAATTCCTGTAAATAGATATCCAGACGAAGAGCAATCAAAAGCATTTTTTCCTGAAATGAACAGAGTTATTGATAAAACCTCTACGGTAATCAATAAACATGCTATGCCTAATATCAAAAAAGGTAGAGATGCAAAAAAGGAATATGGTAAATGGATAGATGAGAACTGGTTAACTATGGGAGTTGGCTATTTTTATAAAAGAGAATATCCTGCAGCTATCGAAAAGTTCGAATACATTATTAAAATGTATCCAAAAGATCCTTCTGTTTATTACGCTAAGTTATGGTTGATGAAAACCTACATTGAAATGGGTGATTATCCTATGGCTCTTAAATACTACAAGGAGATTGAAGTAATGAAAGAGGCTTTTGAATTAAATGAGGCAAGAGAAAAAAAGAAGAAAGCTAGAGGGAAAAAATACCAAAAGAAAACTAAGAAAAAGAAGAGGAAGAAAAGATCAAAAGTAAAAGTGACTAAGAAAAGGGAAGAGTTGAAAGAGGAAAAATCTTTTTTAGTTCAGTTTCCAGAAGAAATGAATGCTGATTATTATGCTACAATTGCAGACTTTTATTTAAGAAAAGAAGAGTACGCTAAAGTTGTAGATAACTTGGATAGCTCTATTAATTTTGAGAAGACCAAACAACTTAGAGTAAGATATAGTTTTATTCAAGCACAACTCAGCCAAGAGTTGGGTGACAATGCAAAAGCATCTGAATTATATTCCTATGTAATTAAGAAAAGTGCCGATTATAAAATGGCTTTTTATTCTCGTATTAACAGGGCTTTAATTGCTAATAGCAAGGACAGAGAGAACCTTAAGCAAGAATTACTATCTCTTGCTAAAGATGAAAAGTATATTGAGTTTAGAGATCAAATTTATTTTGCTGTAGCAAACATAGAGTTGCAAGCTGGAAACAAAGAGTCTGGAGTAATGTACTTAGAGAGAGCAGCTAGTTATCCTCCATCTAACACTACTCAAAAAGGCAAAACCTTCTTGAGATTAGCAGATGTTTATTTTGAAGATAAAGAATATATTTCAGCTCAAAAATACTACGATAGTACACTAAGTGAGTTGAATTCAGAAAATCCAAATTATCCTATAATTGAAGAAAAAAACCAGAGTTTAACTAGGTTGGTTGGCTACATAAATACTATTGCTTTACAAGATAGTTTAATGAAGATTGCTTCATTGCCAGAGAAACAAAGGAGGGACATGGCTGAGGATATCCTTTATAAAGAAAAGCAAAGGAAACAAGATTTACTTAGGGAAAAAGAAAACGAAGTAGGAGGGGCAAAAGAGTCTACTAACGATATTTTTTCTGGTCCAGCTACTACAGGAAGAGTTGGTAAGTTTTGGATGTACAATGAATCAGCTAAAGAAAAGGGGAAGAAAAAGTTTGCAGCCACTTGGGGCGATATTAAAGTAGAAGATAATTGGCGAAGATCGAACAAAGGAACAAGCTCTGTTGATGAAATAGAGAGCCTAGATGGTGCACCAATTGTTTCGGATGAAGAAATTGATGATTTTTTGAAGAAACTACCAGTTGGAGAGGAAAAAATGAAAGAGTCTCAACAGTCTATTATAAACGTAAATTTTTTAGCTGGATTAATCTATGCTAATATCCTAGATAACAACAAAGAGGCAGTTAAATCATTTACTGATAATAAAAAAAGGTTTCACCCAGAAGCTAAGATAACTCCTTCACTTTATCAGTTATACACTACTTACCAGGACTTAGGGCAAAGAGAAGATGAGGTAGCTACCAAGAATTTTATCTTATCGAATTACCCTGAGAGTAAAGAGGCTAAAATACTTCTTGATCCTAATTATGCTAATAAATTAAAAAAGGGAGAAGAAAAATTTGAGACTGCTTATTTAGAAGTTTTTAATTTGGTGAACGAAGGGAAAAATCAGATTGCGATAACTAAAATAGGAGCTATTTTATCATCACCAAAGCCTAATCCTTACGAATGTAATTTAATGTTCCTTAAAGCTAAAGCATATGCAGATATGGGTAATCTTGATAGCTTAGAAGTATCATTGGCTAAAGTTGTAGAAACTTGTCCCAACACTAGGATAGGAGATATTGCTGAGAAGAATCTTGGTAAATTAAGGAATAAACAATTTAATGCTGAAGAAAATGAAGACGTGAAATATAAAACCTCTCCCAATGGAGTTCATTATTTTGCAATAGTACTGCCATTAAATGCTGATGTAAATACTTTAAAAATTGCTTTAAGTAATTTTAATAGTACATCTTTTGATGAGAAAGGACTAAAAACTACTTCTATTGGGTTAAATAAAACAACTCAAACTGTGTTGATAAAGCAATTCGATAATAAAGCTGATGCACAAAGTTATTATGTGGCATTTAAGGTAAATCCTATGATGCAAGCATTTACAGCAAAGTATCAATACTTTACAATTACTCCAGAAAATTATTCTTTACTATTCCAAAGTAAAGAGATAGAAGAGTATTTTAAGTTTTATCAAGCTAATTATTTATAAAATGAGGTTAAAATTAATAGGTTTCATAGTTGTTACCATTGCTATCTTAAGTTGCAATGGTGGTGTTAATACCTCTTCTGAACCAATTGATTTACAGCCTTTAAATTTATCTGTAAGTAGATTAGATCAAGAACTATTTAAAGCAGATAAATACCAGTTAAAAGCTCTTAATAAGAAGTGGATTTCAAGTTATGGATTGTTGTACAATTCATTTATATCAGAAATGCTGAGAGAAGGACTTCCTCAAGATCCAATGATAGTTTATAGATTAGAAAAGTTTTTGAATGATACGACTATCAATCTTATTTCTAAAGAATTAGACGAGAGTTTTCTTGATTTTTCACCTTATAAAAAAGAGCTAGAAGAAGGGTTTGCTCATTATAAACATTACTTTCCAGGAAGAATTATCCCTAAAATAGTTACTTTTTATTCCAATTTTAACGCACGTACTTTTCCTTATAACGATACTCTTGCCATAGGATTAGATTTATTTATTGGAAGAGATAATAAAGTAACAGAAATGCTTCCTCCTGATGTATTTCCTCAATATATCAAGGAAGATATGGATAAGGAATACTTATCAAGCGAGAGCATGAAGAGTTGGTTATATTTTTCGCTTTCTCCGACAGGAGAGTATGCAAATAGTGGTGTATATGCAACAAAAAAAGATTTTCTATCTTCTATGATTTATCATGGGAAAATGATGCTGGCTTTAGATTTAATGATGCCTAACACAGCTATCCAAACTAAGTTTAACTATTCCAAAGAAGAGATTGCTTGGTGCCAAAAAAACGAAAAGTTTTTATACCAGAATCTTATTGAGTTTAAACTTATTTATTCTAGAAATATAAAAGAGATAGCAGCTTACATCAATCCAGGAAGTTTTACTCCAGGTTTACCACAAGACTCTCCAGGAGGTATTGGTAAATGGATAGGTTACCGAATGGTGAAACAATATTATGAAGAGAATAATTTAGATTTATCAGAATTGATAGAGCAAAAAGGTGATGCTAAAAAAATATTAAGCTTTTACAGACCTTAATTATTTCAACCCGTATTCTTTAATTTTTCTGTAAAGTGTTCTTTCAGAAATCCCTAATTCCTTTGCAGCATATTTACGTTTTCCTCTATGCTTATCAAGTGCTTTAGCAATCATTTCTTTCTCTTTTTCTTCTAAAGAAAGTATTTCTTCAACCTCTTCATGTTCTTGAATATTAGGTTGTTGGTATGAGATTGAAGGTCTTGCAGAGAATGATTCTTGTGGAGTGTAATTCTCACTAACATCTCTATTCATTTTATTAATAATAGCAATGTCGTTTTCAGGGAATTCGCTATCAGTATTTCCGCCATTTTGAACAATGTCAACAATGATTTTCTTTAGCTCAGTAATGTCTTTCTTCATATCAAAAAGAACCTTATGCAGGATGTCCCTTTCGCTCATTCCAGAATGAGATTGTCCGTCATTTGGCAATAACATTGGTAAATTATTGTCATAAACTGCAGGTAAATAACCAGCCAATTTCTCGGCAGTTATTTCTCTTTTTTTCTCAATAACGGAAATCTGTTCTGTGATGTTTTTTAATTGTCTAATATTCCCTTTCCAAGCATAATTAATTAGCATTTCCTTTGCTTCAGGAGTCAAGCTAATTGTAGGCATTCGGTATTTTTCTGCAAAATCCGAAGCGAATTTTCTGAACAACAAATGAATGTCATCTCTTCTCTCTCTTAGCGGAACTAATTTAATTGGGACAGTGCTCAATCTGTAGTACAAATCCTCTCTAAACTTCCCTTTTTGTATTGCCTCTTCCAATTTAGTATTGGTTGCAGCAATTACTCTTACATTCGTTTTTTGAACCTTAGACGAACCTACTTTAAAAAACTCACCTGATTCTAAAACTCTCAACAATCTTGCTTGTGTAGAAAGTGGTAATTCTCCTAATTCATCTAAGAATATAGTACCTCCATCTGCTTCTTCAAAATATCCTTTACGTTTGTCATGCGCACCAGTAAACGAACCTTTTTCGTGTCCAAATAGCTCAGAATCAATTGTTCCTTCTGGTATCGCACCACAATTAACAGCAATGTATTGAGCGTGTTTTCTTTTACTGTATTGGTGAATTACTTGTGGCATTATCTCTTTTCCAGTTCCGCTTTCTCCCATCACAAGTACCGAAATATCCGTAGGCGCAACTTGCACAGCCACTTCCAAAGCTCTGTTAAGTGCCAATGAATTTCCTATAATTCCAAATCTCTGTTTTACTGATTGTAATTCCATTATTTTACTAATTCTGCTTTTAAAGTTGCTTTGCTACAGCTAACAATTTTCACATTTACATAATCTCCAATTTTATAATCTCCTTTTGGGAAAATAATAGAGGAACTCTGCGAATTTCTTCCCATATATTCATCTTCCGATTTTTTAGAAACTTTCTCTACCAACACCTCAAATGTTTTTCCAATTTGATTCTGATAATATTCCAATTGATTGGCGTGTTGAATATCAATTATTTCTGTTAATCTTCTTTGTTTCGTTTCCTCTGGAACATCATCTTCGTACTTTCTCTCTGCCAATGTTTTTGGTCTCTCAGAGTATTTGTACATAAATGCAGCCGAAAATTTCACTTCCTTTATCAAGCTCAAAGTATCTTGATGTTGCTCTTCCGTTTCACCACAAAACCCTGTAATAATATCTGTTGATATCGTAGCGTTTGGCAATATTCTGTGGATGGCAGCAATTCGGTTTAAGTACCATTCTCTGGTATAACCTCGATTCATTTTCTTTAAGATATCGTTATTTCCAGATTGAACTGGCAAGTGAACATAGTCACAAAGATTATCGTATTTAGCAATTACTTCTAGCACTTCATCTCCCATGTCTTTTGGGTGAGAAGTGGAAAAACGAACTCTTAATAAAGGGTTTACTTGCCCCACCATTTCCATCAATTGAGCAAAGTTTGTTGTAGGGATAGTTTCGTCTTTAATTTCTCCTTTAGATGACATATTCCATCTATAACTATCTACATTTTGCCCTAATAAAGTTACCTCTCGGTATCCTCTATCAAATAAATCTCTTGCTTCTGCTACAATTGTGAGAGGGTTTCTGCTTCGTTCTCTTCCTCTTGTAAAAGGAACTACACAAAACGAACACATATTATCACATCCTCTTGTTATTGATATGAAAGCTGTAACTCCAGTTTGATCTAATCTTACAGGCGAAATATCTGCATAGGTTTCTTCTCTTGAGAGTAAAACATTTACCGATTTTTGTCCGCCTTCAGTTTTATGTAATAAACTGGGTAAATCACGATATGCATCCGGACCTACGACCAAATCCACTAATTTTTCTTCTTCTAATAAGGCACTTTTTAATCTTTCTGCCATGCAGCCCAAAATTCCAACCATAAGTCCAGGTTTTGCCTTCTTCATTTTTTTGAAAGTAGTCAACCTTTTTCTTACCGTTTGTTCTGCCTTGTCTCTTATCGAACAAGTGTTCAAAAGAATCAAATCCGACTCCTCAATATTTCGAGTAGTAGTGTATCCATTTTTCTCTAAAATGGAGGCAACTACCTCACTGTCAGAAAAATTCATGGCGCAACCATAACTTTCTAAATATAGTTTTTTGCTATTTTTATCAGAATTAGAATCTAAAATTAAGGCTTTCCCTTGTTTCGATTCATTTATGGTTTTATCAATGAGTTCCATCTACACTTTTTAAGTCAATTATTATGCAAATATACAAAATACTGACAAAATAGCAGTCTTTTTTAAAGTTGAATATTAGACTGATTTCATTGATTTTTAGCTCCTAAAATGGTTGTTAAATCACCTCAAAAAAAAATTATTTTGGATTTGTAAATAAAAAGTCCTTAATTTTGTCCCGCTCAAAACCTCCATATTTTCAGCATTTTCAGTTCACATTTCTTAATCATTATATTAAGGAATAAAACAAAAATTATATATGTCAAAGAATCTAGTAATAGTTGAGTCACCTGCAAAAGCCAAAACAATCGAAGGATATTTAGGTAAAGGATTTACAGTAAAATCCAGCTTCGGTCACGTGAGAGATATTCCAAGAAAAGGGATGGGAATTGACATTGATAATAACTTTACTCCAAACTACGAAGTCTCTGAAGACAAACAAAAAGTAGTGGCAGAGTTAAAGAAACTTACTAAAGCAGCTGATATTGTATGGCTAGCGACTGATGAGGATCGAGAAGGAGAGGCTATTTCATGGCATTTATATGAAACTCTTGGGTTGGATAATAAAGAGACCAAACGAATTACTTTTAATGAGATTACAAAAACTGCGGTTCAAAATGCAATAGAGAATCCTCGTAAAATAAATATCAATTTAGTTAACGCTCAGCAAGCACGTAGAGTTTTGGATAGATTAGTAGGTTTTGAATTATCTCCAGTACTTTGGAAAAAAATAAAACCATCACTTTCTGCTGGTAGAGTTCAATCGGTAACGGTTAGGCTAATTGTTGAGAGAGAAAGAGAAATAAGAGAATTTAGTACTTCTGCAGCTTTTAAAGTGAAAGCCGAATTTGTATTGGATGGAACGGTTATTAAATCAGATTTAGGTAAATCATTTAAAACAGAAGAGGAAACTTTAAACTTCCTTAATCAATGTGCTGAGTCTAATTTTGAGATTAACAACATTGAGAAAAAACCAGCAAAGAAATCTCCAGCACCACCATTTACAACTTCTACACTTCAGCAAGAGGCTAGTAGAAAGTTAGGGTATTCGGTAAGTAGAACAATGAGTGTAGCTCAAAAACTATATGAAGCTGGGCGAATTACTTACATGAGAACAGATTCAATCAATCTTTCTCAAACAGCAAGAAATGGGGCAGAGGCTGAAATTAAAAAAGCTTACGGGAATGATTTTTCTTTTCCAAGAGTATTTAAAACAAAAACAAAAGGAGCACAAGAAGCTCACGAAGCAATACGTCCGTCAAGCTTTGCAGTTCATTCTGCAGGAACAGATAGTAGCGAAAATAGGTTGTATGATTTAATTTGGAAAAGAGCAATAGCATCACAAATGAGTGAAGCTAAATTAGAGAAAACAACAGTTAAGATTTCAGGAAGTAAAATTCAAGAATTATTCACAGCAAGGGGAGAGATCATCTTGTTCGAAGGATTTTTGAAAGTATACTTGGAAGGAAAAGATGACGAAAATCAAGATGGTGAATCGGACAATGAAGGAATTTTTCCTCCAATGAAAAAAGGAGATGCGCTTTCGGTTCAAATGATTGAGGCAACTGAGAGATATACGCGTCCACCAGCAAGATATACAGAAGCATCTTTGGTAAAGAAACTAGAAGAACTTGGTATTGGAAGACCATCAACATATGCTCCAACTATTACTACAGTTCAAAAGAGAGGATATGTTTCTAAAGATGAAATTGATTATAAAACGAGAAATTTCACTCAGTTAACTTTAGCAAAAGGTAATATTGATACTAAGTATCTAAAAGAAAATTATGGAGGAGATAAAAACAAATTATCCCCAACAGATATAGGAACAGTGGTTAATGATTTTTTAGTTGCAAATTTTGATGGTGTATTAGATTATAACTTTACTGCTTCGGTAGAAAAAGAGTTTGATGATATTGCTGAAGGATTGATGAACTGGACAGAAATGATTAAGAAATTCTATAGTCCGTTTCACGCCAAAGTAGAAAACACACTTGAGCATGGAGAAAGACAATCTGGAGAAAGA
>Ga0075469_10000127_pt1 | contig 29597 bp, 19 predicted proteins | sample DEB08_DNA_13_FD_77577 | JGI IMG/M metagenome (GOLD analysis project Ga0075469, IMG submission 77577) | Aqueous microbial communities from the Delaware River and Bay under freshwater to marine salinity gradient to study organic matter... | ecosystem: Environmental > Aquatic > Marine > Coastal ...
CCTATCCGCAACTGCTGTTGATGAAAACCTTACTTCAGGAACTGTTGTTGGGGGATTAACCACTACCGATGTTGATAGTGGAGACACCTTCACCTATACCCTAGTTGATGGTGTGGGTTCTGATGATAATGCAAGTTTCTCTATCAGCGGAGGTTCAGAGGTATCATATGCCCTTGACTTTGATGGATCAAACGATCATGTTACAACAAGTATTGATGCCGATAGGAATGTAATGCCCTCCACAACATGGTCGGGGTGGATTAAGCCGACAGGAACAAGTGGTTGGCAAGTGATTTTTGGTATGGAAGATGGCGGTTGGGATCGGATGTTAATTATTGAGTCTGGAAGCCTTCAGCTTTCTATGGGGCAGACTGGTGGTAGATGGCAGACTGGTGTAAATGTATTGCCTAATGTTTGGCAACATGTAGTTGCTGTATATGACAATGGTTCGATGCGAATGTATTTCAACGGAACTGAATACAGTACAGGAAATGACGAGGGCAATCATTCTTCAGCCGGAATGTTTACAATTGGAGGAAACCAAACACACTCTCCCCATAATTACTTCAGAGGACTTATTGATGAAGTAGCCGTTTGGGACGAGGCTCTGAACGCATCAGAAATATCGACTTTATACAACACAGGAAGCGGTTTAGATGCTTCATCTAATTCAGGTAATTATACTTCTTCTTCAAACCTTGTTGGTTACTTTAAAATGAATGAAGGTTCTGGAACAACAATTACGGATTCAAGTGGAAGTGGAAATTCAGTTACACTAACCAATATGGATGCCTCCTCAGATTGGGTTACAGGAACTATTGCTCCAACTTCACAAAATCAAGGGAGTGGTACCGATTTACTTACCGATGCTGTTTTTGATTATGAAACCAAAAGCAGTTACAATATTCGTGTGCAAACATCCGATGGGATGAGTTCTTACGAAGAAGCCTTTACCATTAGCGTGAATGATGTAAATGATGTACCTACCGATATTGACTTATCTACTTCCTCTGTAAACGAAAATGTTGCTACTGGAACTACTGTAGGGGGATTAACCACTACCGATGCCGATAATGGAGATACATTTACCTATACTTTGGTCGCTGGAACGGGTGCTACCGACAATGCAAACTTCTCTATCAGTGGAGCCAGCCTACTCACTGCCGCAGCTTTGGACTTTGAAACCAAAAACAGCTACAGCATTCGTGTACAAACATCCGATGGGACGGATTCGTATCAAGAAGTCTTTACCATTAGCGTGGATGATGTAAACGAAGCACCTACTAACATAGAGATTTCGGGCGGTACAGCAGGTAGTAGTCAAATGATTTCAAGTGGGCTTATCGTACATTTAGACGCATCGAATGCTGCTTCTACAGCAACACCAAACAGTAGTTGGATCGATCTGTCTGGTAACGATAATCATGGTGATATCATGAACGGGGTCAGCTTTGAAAACAATAACTTTAAAACCTCGAATGCTTCTGGACGGAGCGGTGTGCGTGTTGGACCACTACCAACGATCTTGAAAAACAACCATTCTTTCACTGTAGTGGTTAAAGTAACACCTCAATCTACCTCTGGAAATATTTTAGGCCTTTCTAGCAGTTCTGATCATGGTGGATGGAATGCACCCGTAATTCCAAGTGCAAATTCTAAGATTTTCCCAGGACTTCACAACGCACATGGGCAATTTCAACGCCCTTTTGTCATTGGAACCACTTATGAATACGTATACAGCTTCAATCACACCAATAATGAACATAAGTTTTATGAAAATGGTGAACTTGTAAATACAAGAACAGTCGGATTCGGTGCAGCTAACTCCTCTGGTTACCTATTTCTTGGAGATGACAACCCCGGATGTTGTGGCAATTATGAGGGAGTTCATTCAGCAGACTTTGCAGGAGATTATGAGCGTTTACTAGTCTATGATCAAGCCTTAACCGATCAAGAAATTACTGGACTTTACCAATCAGGCCCTTCAGGAATAGAAGAAAACAGTGTGAATGGTACACTCATTACCACCCTATCGGCAACCGATCAAGACACCAACAATACCTACACCTATAGTCTTGTTGATGGCGCTGGGAATCTTGGCCGTGACAATGCTAGTGTAACGGTTTCTGGGACACAAATCCTAGTCAATGGACCCATTGATTACGAAACAACTCCTTTTTTACTGATCAACGTTCAGGTCAATGACGGTACAAATACCTTAACCTCTTCTTTTACCCTTACCGTATTGGATGTAAACGACAATGCGCCTACCGCAATGGCACTTTCAACCACCACTCTTGTTGAGGATTTGGTTTCTGGTTCAACCATAGCATCCCTTGCATCGGTTGATGCGGATACGGCTAGCTTAAACACCTTTAGTTATAGCCTAATTGATGGGGACGGATCCAACGACAACTCCAATAATCGCTTTACAATCAGCGGAAATTCGTTACTCAGTTCGGGTACTTTTGATTATGAAACTACTTCATCTCACAACATTTATGTGCAAGTCAATGACGGAGCAAATACCTACAATCAAGCCTTTACTCTTACGATCATCAATCAAAATGATACCCCAACAGACATCGCTTTAAGTAACACATCATTTTTAGAAAGTGTTGCATCTGGATCAGTTCTTGCCACCATAACAACAACAGATCAAGACACCGCAGACACACATGCGTTTGCTCTAGCCAATAGCGGAGACACACAAGATGACGATAATGGAAGTTTTACGGTCAGCGGAACGCGTTTGATTACCAACGTAGCTTTTGACTACGAAACCAAAACCAGCTATAACATTTACCTCAAGGTAAGTGATGGAACAAGTGACTATTACAAGGCGTTTACACTTACTGTTTCAGACACCAATGATTCGACACCAACTGACATCAATTTTGGTTCAGGAATAAGTACCGACGGCTTAATCCTTCATCTTGATGCTGCCGATGTAAACTCATATGATGGAACTGGAAATACATGGTATGACCTTAGTGGCAATGGAAACGACGCCACTCTTATTGGACCTACCTATAATACCGATGGATACTTCGAGTTTGACGGGAACGACATCGTTCAAAGTATTAACGCTAGTAGTTTAACAAACCTCACTATTGAAGTTTGGATGTACGACAATATCAGTTCCGGACAACGTGACTTATTGACTTATAATGGCAACGCAGGGAGTTACACTTTTACCAATCTTAATAACTTCAGAACGGATGGAAACGGACTAGGTGCTTCGCAATTCCCAACCACATTGATTTCCAATCAATGGACACGGTTTGCCTATGTAAAAAATCAAAAGATTTTTGTCAATAATACCAAAACATTAAAACAAGCTGGAAATGACAACCCTTATGGAAGCTTATCATTTGGAAATGCGCGCTCCGATGTAAATAATAAATTCAGAGGTAAGATATCGAAGATCCTGGTTTACCAAACCGCCTTGACAGAGGATGAGTTAGATACTAATTATACAGCCTTTGAAAGTCGACATTCGGGAGGATCTTCTTCAGCAGGTGGTCCTAGTATATCCATAAATGACAATGCGCCACTATCTACAGTTATTGGAACAATGCAAGCTGATGATGAAGATACGAACAGCAGTTTTGCTTATTCATTAGTAAGTGGAAACGGAATTACGGATGCGGATAATGATCTATTTGTTATTAGTGGTGGTCAATTATTATTGAATGCTTCGCTCGATTATCAACTTCAAACTACAGCGAATATAAACATGCTCGTTACTGACGGTGCAAACACCTTCGTAAAAAGTTTTACTTTTCCAATCAATGATAAAACGGGCCCTCGATTAAGTGCAGTAACTATTGCAGATAACAATGCTTCTGTTGCAATTCAGTTTGACGAAGCTACGTTCAACACATCTTCGGGCAGTGGAAGCTTGATTACCACAGATTTCGTATTGAGTATTGTTGGGGGAACAGCTTCACTAACTGCAAGCGTTCCGAGTAGTATAACTTTCGATGGTTCACAATACACCTTAGTATTACCCATACAAGGGTATCCTGATGGGAACGAAGTTATTTCAATAAATGTAGTTTCAAATTCAATTTTTGATGCCCTTGGAAATGCTGCAGTTGGATTACAAAACAATTCCATTACTCTAAATGCCGATACCGATCAAGATGGGATCGTAGATCTTTTCGACACATGCCCTGCCACTCCTTCTGGAGAAACTACCAATGCGGATGGTTGCTCTGAAAGTCAACTTGATCCAGACAATGATTTGATTTTTGGCACTAGTGACAACTGTCCCTTCACCTTCAACCCCAATCAGGTCGATACCGACGGCGATGGCATTGGCGATATTTGTGATTCAGACGATGACAACGATGGAATACCAGACGGCTCAGACAACTGTCCATTGACATCGAACAACAACCAAGAAGATTCTGATTTGGACGGTATTGGAAACGCCTGTGATTCCGATAATGATAACGATGGTGTTTCTGATGCTATTGAAATTGCTATGGGTACCGATCCATTGGGCGAAGACAGTGACGGTGATGGCTATGATGATGGTGCCGATGCTTTCCCAACGGATCCTCTCGAATGGTTGGATACGGATGGTAATGGCGTTGGAAACAATACCGATGCTGACGATGATAACGATGGGTATTCGGATGCTGATGAGATTAGCTGTGGTTCCGATCCGCTCGACAATAGCATTGTCCCAGATGATTTTGATGCAGATTCTATCCCGAACTGTATCGATACAGACGATGATAATGATGGCTTCATTGACAGTGAAGATGATCTTCCTCTTAATACCCAAGAATGGATCGATACCGATGGAGACGCTATAGGAGATAATGCGGATCCAGATGATGATAACGACAGTTTCTTAGATGTAAATGATGCCTTCCCTCTGGACTCTTTTGAATGGCTCGATACCGACAAGGATGGTATTGGAAACAACACCGATACAGACGATGATGGCGATGATTATTACGATGATGATGAAATAGAATGTGGTTCTAATCCGCTGTTGCGTTGGTCTCGTCCTGATGATTTTGATCGTGATTTAATTCCAGATTGTATTGATCAAGACGATGACAATGATGAATGCTTAGATGAAGATGATGTATACCCACTTAATCCTTTCGAATGCTTGGATACCGATGGTGATGGTTTTGGAGATAATGCAGACTGGGATGCAGATAATGATGGGGTGCACGATAATATGGATGCATTTCCAAACGATCCTAATGAATCCAAAGATACCGATGGTGACGGGATAGGAGACAATGCAGATCCAGATAAAAACAACGACGGTTATCCGGATGACAGAGCCTTTGTATCCACAGTTCTAACCCCTCAATCAAGTGGAATAGAAGCTACTTGGAGAATCGTTAATATTGAAATGTATAGCTATTCTATGGTGAAGGTTTTTAGCCCAGATGGATCTTTAGTGTTTAAGGATATTCAGTATCAAAATGATTGGAAGGGTACCCATTATAAAACAGGAAAAGCCCTCCCTACTGGTCCATACTTATATCAAATTTATATTGGCGAAAAGCAAGAACCTCTAACAGGTTGGGTCTATATTTTTAATTAAGGATTTATGAAACATAACGTCTTAACTTTTTTATTTTTAACTTTCACTGCGGTTGCGTTTAGTCAGACTCAAGAGAATCTGCTGATGGAACGTTTTTTTATGAATGCGTTCAATCCTGCTTATGTGGGTTCTGAAGGCAAATCAATTGCTATCGTTACGCGAACTACTTGGTCGGGAATTGCGCAAGGACCGCGTTCAAACTACTTATACTATTCGGGTGCTCCCAAAAAGAATCTTTCGTTTGGAGTTTCAGTGATTTCCAATAAGATATACATTGACACTCGAAATCAGTACGCTGTTGATGCAAGTTATAAGCTAAAGCTTGGAGGACAATACACCCTGAGCTTGGGGCTGAAGGCTGGGATGGCTTCCAAGAAAACGAACCTCGATGACTTGGAACGGATTACAACAGAATCAAATCCGTTCATTACAACAACAGGCCAAGGGAGTTATCCTGTGTTTGGTGCTGGATTTTTAATTCAAGGAGAGAGGCTATACTTTTCTCTAGGAGCTCCCAATTTTCTGAATCCAGAAAAGTTCATAGATGACAGTTCATTCATACAAAATCAAAACCCAATACTATATATGGCTGCAGGTTACTCAATAGACCTTGGCTTTTTTGATTCTACAATTAATCCGTATGTTACTTCTAAGATAATTCCAGGAGTTCCCAATCAAATGAGTATCGGTGGAAATTTCAATTTTAAAAATATTTTTGAAATCGGAATGGGTTATAAAAGTATCGATTATGCTTACGTAATGATCATGCTTAAACTGAAAATGGGAATCGACATAGGCTATGCTACCGACTTTGGAGTGGGTGGTAATAGCAACATATCCAGAACTGGATTTGAACTCTTTGCCAAGTATCGATTCTAATCGAAATTCAAGAGTTTCTGTTTTTAGACCTCTTGTTTAAAAAACGATAACCAAACAGTAACCACAAGAAAACACAAAAACTCCCATCCTTGAAGATGCAGATCGTTCTTTGGGCTCTTGTCTAAATCGATCAACGGGAGTACTAGCGTTTCCATAAACACATCGAATAGAAAAGGACTATAAAGCCCAGGCCCCATTTCTGTAATATTCTTTTGTTGTTTGCTTTCAAATTCCAAATCATTTGAATAATTTCAATATTAGACAATAAAAAAAAGCCCTAGCAGATGCTAGGACTTTTAGTGTTTTAGAGCGGTCTGGACGGGACTCGAACCCGCGACCCCCTGCGTGACAGGCAGGTATTCTAACCAGCTGAACTACCAGACCTCTTTTAACGATTGCAAATATACATTGCATTTTTCTTTAACTCAAATAAAAAACCGCTAAAAAACTAAAAACTTTATGCGGGTGATTACATTAAAGCCTCAAGTGCTTCTGCATAAGCTGTTTTAGGAGAAACTCCTACTTTACGATCCACAATTTCACCGTCTTTAAAGACCAAAACTGTAGGTATGTTACGAACTCCGTATTTTGCAGCAAATTCTTGATTGGTATCTACATCAAGTTTTCCTACAACAGCTCTTCCATCAAAATCAGTACTTACTTCTTCAATGATAGGACCAACCATACGACAAGGACCACACCAAGCTGCCCAAAAGTCAACGAGTACGGGTTGTGTAGATTTTAAAACAATTTCTTCAAAGTTTGCGTCAGTTATTTCTATAGCCATAATAATGATATTTTATTTTTTACAAATGTATCTTTTTTTTTAATCTACCGCCTGTGTTCGTATCTGATTTTCTTATACTTAAATCATCAAACTCGATTTGTTTTAATTGAGTCGATAGTGAATATTCCGTTCTTCTAGAGCCAACAATAATTCATTGGACACCTCAACACGTTGCTTTCTACTGGGGAGTGTCAATTTAATCTTCTCTTCCGTGTCGAAAACATCCATATAAAGCCCCTTGTCTCCCTTGTACGGACTCATCAGCGTCTTGAGGTCTTGTATCTTAGATTCATTGAGCTGTTTCACCTCGAACATCAAGGTGATTTTCTTGACGTTGGTCTTGAGGGTGTCGTGGAGCATTTCGAAATTGTTAAACTGAATTCGAGCTGGTCCCAATTGACCCGTTTCTCGATTACGCCACCCCTCTACCACCCGAAGGCGAAGACGTACAAAGTTATTCGGTAATATAAAATGCCTGAATTTCAAATAATCTTCTCCAAAGATTTTAAACTCATACTGGTCTGAAAAATCTTCAATCGTAAACTTACCCCAACCTTTTCCTGTTTTGGTTACCAAGTGTTCAACATCATTGATGATCCCTCCAAAACTCAAATCACGATTAACCAAAGGATCTAGGTCACTCAAAATATCAAAAGTTGCCGAAGAGAAATACTTCATCTCGCGTTTGAAATCGTCCAGCGGATGTGCAGATATATAAATGCCAACTACTGCTTTTTCTTTTTTTAACAATTCTAAGGTTCCCCAAGATTCACATTCTGGAATTTGAATCTCTTGGATCTGTTCCTGACTATCATCTCCAAAAAGATTGGTCTGAGATGAATTCAGATTCTCTTGGTGTTTTGCTCCGTATCGGATGGCTTTCTCCAAGAAAAGAACCCCATCACCATCGGGATTAAAATATTGTGCCCGGTGGTAACTCCCAAAAGAATCCAACCCTCCAGCCAGCGTTAAGTTTTCGATTGCTTTTTTATTTGCAGCACGCAAATCAATTCGTTTTGTCAAATCAAAAACAGAGGTATAGCGTGCATCTTTTCGATGTTCGATTATGGTTTCTACTGCTCCACGCCCTACTCCTTTGATCGCTCCCATTCCAAAACGAATGGCCTGCTGATCGTTAACAGTAAACTTATAAAAGGACTCGTTTACATCAGGGCCGAGGACATTCAATCCCATGCGACGGCATTCTTCCATAAAGAAAGTTACCTGCTTGATGTCGTTCATATTGTTTGACAATACCGCTGCCATATATTCAGCAGGATAATGCGCCTTTAAATAAGCAGTTTGGTATCCAATCCATGCGTAACAAGTAGAGTGTGATTTATTAAAAGCATACGAAGCAAAGGCTTCCCAATCTTTCCAAATTTTCTCTAATTTTTCGGGATCATGTCCATTGGCTTTTCCACCTTCAATAAACTGAGGTTTTAGCTTGGCAAGTAAGGCATGTATTTTTTTACCCATCGCCTTCCGCAAGACATCTGCTTCACCCTTGGTAAAGCCTGCAAGTTTCTGTGAAAGTAACATCACCTGCTCTTGGTATACTGTAATTCCATAGGTTTCTTGGAGGTACTCTTCCATATCGTCTAAGTCATAGGAGATTTCTTCTTTTCCGTTTTTACGATCAACAAAACTCGGAATATATTCCAAAGGCCCCGGTCGATACAAGGCATTCATCGCAATGAGATCGGCAAAGACTGTGGGTTTTAAGTCTTTCAAATATTTCTGCATCCCAGCAGATTCATATTGAAAAATTCCAACCGTATCGCCACGTTGAAAAAGCTCATAGGTTTTTACATCATCTAAAGGAAAAGTATCTGGATCCAGCGTGATGTTGTGCTTGTATTGCACCAAATTGACCGTATCCTTAATTAGAGTTAATGTCTTTAATCCCAAGAAATCCATTTTCAACAGGCCAGCATCTTCAACTACTGAATTGTCAAACTGCGTTACAAATAAGTCAGAATCTTTTGCAGTAGCCACCGGAACGAATTTGGTGATGTCATCTGGAGTAATGATCACCCCACAAGCATGGGTTCCTGTATTCCGAAGTGAGCCCTCCAAAACTTTAGCTTGCTGAATGGTTTCGCCAGACAAACTGGACTCTTCGGCGAGTGCCAAAAACTCTTTTACTTTAATGAACTCATCTGCTCGCAGTAATTTTTTTAGCTCTTTTTCTGGGAGTCCAAAAATCTTGGATAACTTAATGTTGGGTAATAATTTTGAAATCCGATCGGCTTCATTCAATGCCAAATCCAAAACTCGAGCGGTATCTCGAATCGAAGACTTCGCTGCCATGGTTCCGTAGGTTATGATTTGAGCCACCTGATTCGATCCGTACTTATCAATCACATAGTCCATCACCTTACCCCGACCCTCATCGTCAAAGTCAATATCAATATCGGGCATACTCACACGATCCGGATTCAAGAAACGCTCAAAAAGCAAGTTGTACTTAATCGGATCGATGTTGGTTATTTTTAAACAATAGGCAACCACAGAACCCGCAGCTGAACCCCTTCCTGGGCCCACCGAAACACCCATCTCACGAGCAGCAGCAATTAGATCTTGAACGATCAAGAAATATCCTGGATAACCGGTATTAGCAATTACACTCAACTCAAAATCGATTCGCTCTTTGATTTCATCGGTTAATGTACCGTATCGTTTTTTGGCTCCTTCGTACGTTAAGTATCGGAGGAAATTGTTTTCTCCTAATTTTCCGTCAGGATCATCAGAAACTAGGTATTCTTCTGGAATACCAAACTTTGGAAGCAGCACTTCTCTGGCCAACTCAAAAGATTCTATTTTATCGATTAATGCTTCTATATTCAAAATCGCCTCAGGCAAATCCTTAAACAAGGTTTTCATCTCCTCAGTCGACTTAATGTAATATTCTTGATTTGGAAACCCAAAACGAAAACCACGACCACGACCAATAGGTGTCGCTTGTTTTTCGCCTTCTTTTAGGCAAAGTAAAATATCGTGTGCGTTGGCTTCTTCTTTGGTTGCATAATAGGTGTTGTTCGATGCAATCAAAGGGATTTTATATTGCTTTGCTAAAGGAATAAGCACTTCGTTCACTCGCTTTTCATCTTCCTGACCATGTCGCATAAGCTCTACATAGAGATCCGCTCCAAACATGTCGTGCCACCACTGAAGAGCCTCCTCTGCCTGACGGTTACCCAGGTTTAATATTTTAGACGGCACCTCGCCATAGAGGTTCCCTGTCAGAACAATCAGGTCATCTTTATACATTTCTACAACCGCACGATCAATTCTCGGGACATAGTAAAAGCCTTCAACATAAGCAATGGAGCTCATCTTGGCTAGGTTGTGATATCCTTTTTTATTCTTAGCCAAAAAGACAACTTGATAACCATCGTCTCTTCTAGTTTTGTCCTTGTGATCTTCGCAAACATAAAATTCACAGCCAACAATAGGCTTTATTTGTGCTTCTTCTACTGCATCTTTATTGTGATTTCCTACCGCTTTAATGAAATGAAAAGCACCCATCAAATTGGCGTGGTCCGTAATTGCGATAGCTGGCATCTGATTTTCTGCAGCAACAGAAACCATTTGACTCATTTTTGATGTCGCCTGAAGTACCGAAAATTGCGAATGGTTATGCAGATGCACAAAGGGCGCAGCGTCAAGTTCAGCAGAAAGGCTTGTGGAAATAGGTTTTATCGGTTCTGACTCTTGCTTTTGAACTAGTTTTTGTGAAGCCTTTTTTAAATTCACATGCTTGAGACCAATCCCTTCAATCGTACTCGTTTGAGCTTCTTGAAGCACTCGAAGCTGTTCGCTTTTACCTTCCAATACGGGAGGATGTAGCTGTCCTTTTCTAAGTAATTCTAAAAAACAACGGGTCGTTGCTTCTACATCTGCAGTAGCATTATGAGCTTCTCCAAAACCTGTACCAAATAAATGTATGTATAACTCCGTCAGGGTTGGTAATTTAAACTTACCTCCTCTTCCTCCGGGTAATTGGCATAGTTGTGCAGTTTCTTCAGTACAGGTATCAATCACCTGTGCTTGTTCTAGCGGATTATGATCACCCAAGCGTAAAAACTCGGCTCCCATAATATTCAGATCGAAAGTAACGTTGTGCCCTCCCACATAATCAGCTTGCTCCAGAGCTGCAGAAAAAAGAGCAAGCACTTCAGCAAGCGGTCGTCCTTGCTGTTCGGCAAGAGCTGTAGAAATTCCATGAATTTGCTCAGCATCATATGGAACCGTATAACCGTCGGGTTGAATCAAATAATCTTCATGGGACAGCAGTTCGCCACTATCGGCATGAACTTGCCAAGCGATTTGGATACATCTCGGCCAGTTCTCAGAATCAGTTAGTGGTGCTTTCCAGCGCTTTGGAAGTCCGGTAGTCTCGGTGTCGAAGATGATATACATAGGAACGAAAATAACAAATTCAAACCGGGAACAAAAAAGGTTTTATGCGGAGTTATCAACCATGTAAAAACCGAGCTAAAAATAAAGTTTAATAAAAGGTTCAAAATCTTTTGATATGAATTGAAAAGAGGAAAAATGAACTTATCTTTGAAAAAAAATAGGGATCGAGTCTCTCATTACTTCCTTTTCGAATACTCAAAATCAAAAAGCACTAGAAGAACAGCTTTTACGGGATAATGCATGTCTATATTTAAAAGGCAGTGTAGGTTCTGGAATCAGCTTTATCATAGCCAACAGCTTCAAAACCGTTGGAAAAACGATGTTGTTCCTCTGCGAGGATAGAGAAAAAGCCGCGTATCAGCTCAATGATTTTGAACGTATTTTAGGTGAAGACAATGTTCTTTTCTTCCCTTCGAGTTACCGAAAGCCTTATCAAACCGAAACCACAGATAATGCAAATGTATTGTTGCGATCCGAAGTTTTAACCAAACTAGGCAGCTCCAAAAAACCAAAACTAATTGTCAGTTATCCACAGGCCATTTTCGAAAAAGTGGTGTCTCATGCTACGCTAAAAAAGAATACGCTTGAAGTCATAAAGGACAGTCGCCTTTCTCTTGATTTTGTCAATGAAATGCTCTTCGAATATCGCTTTAATCGTGTCGATTTTGTAACCCAACCCGGGGAGTTTTCAGTTCGAGGCGGAATTATTGATGTTTTTTCCTTTTCAAATCAGCACCCCTATCGGATCGAGTTTTATGACGATCAAGTCGAAAGTCTTCGCAGTTTTGACGTCGCCACTCAACTATCGATCAGCACACTCAATAAAATAAAATTACTCCCAAACACTTCAGAGGGCTTTACAAAAGCAAAGCGAAAAAGCATCATTGAAGTGATTGCGCCTAAGGGTGTTTTAATCACTCAGAACTTTGATTTTATAAGTGCTCGCTTAGCACATTTTTACGAGGAAGCCTTATCTAGTTATACTGCTTTGGACACCGAAACAAAACATTTGGCTCCAAATGTCTTATTCACTTCAAAGGAAAACTTCATACAAACTACCTCCATGCTCAGCCTGGTGAGTTTAACCAAAAGTGCGGCTTTAAATACACAAGAAAATCACTTCTTCAAACAAAGCCCACAACCAGCATTCAACCGACAGTTTAATCGGTTGATTGTATACCTCAACGATAATCACCAAAAAGGATATCAAAACTTCATTTGCTGTGCAAGCGAACAACAAGCCCAACGCTTCAAAGATATTTTTGAAGAAGGAGAAGAAACAGTTCATTACAAAACTCTTGTAAACCCTCTTTTCGAAGGTTTTGAAGATGTCGATGCAAAGATTGCTTGTTTTACAGATCATCAGATTTTTGAGCGCTACCACAAATACCAACTTAAAACAACAAAAGCCAAAAAAGAAGCCCTTACGCTGAAGGAGCTGACCCATTTGGAAGTTGGGGATTATGTAACCCACATTGATCATGGGATTGGAACCTTTGGTGGGCTTCAAAAAATTGATGTTGAAGGCAACCAACAAGAGGCTATCAAATTGGTATATGCCGATCGCGATATTCTGTACTTGAGCATCCACTCGCTTCATAAAATTTCACGTTTTAACGGAAAAGACGGGAAGGTTCCCAAGGTTTATAAACTGGGGTCTTCTGCCTGGAAAAGTTTAAAACAAAAAACAAAGACTCGGGTAAAACAAATCGCTTTTAACCTAATCGAACTCTACGCCAAACGGCGGCAGAAAATAGGATACGCTTGTGATCCTGACAGTTACCTGCAACACGAATTAGAGGCTTCTTTTATTTTTGAAGATACTCCAGACCAAAGCTCAGCAACTGCTGATGTGAAAAAAGACATGGAAAGCGAGCAGCCCATGGATCGCCTAGTTTGTGGTGATGTAGGTTTTGGAAAAACAGAAGTTGCAATCCGTGCCGCTTTTAAGGCTGTAGACAACAGCAAACAAGTTGCGGTTCTTGTACCCACAACCATTCTGGCTTTTCAGCATTTTAAAAATTTCTCTAAACGCTTAGATGACCTCCCAGTTCGAGTAGATTACTTGAATCGTTTCCGCTCTACAAAAGATAAGAAACAAATCATTGAAGACCTCAAAACGGGTAAAATTGATATCCTCATTGGAACACATCAATTGGTTGGTAAGAGTGTGGAATTTAAAGATCTTGGTCTTTTAATTGTTGACGAAGAACAAAAATTTGGTGTTGCTGTAAAAGAAAAACTTCGGGCACTTAAAACCAATGTTGACGTTTTAACGCTAACAGCCACTCCAATTCCGCGAACGCTTCAATTCAGTTTAATGGCAGCTCGAGACATGTCTGTCATTGCTACTGCACCCCCAAACCGATACCCTATTGAAAGCGAAGTTGTCCGCTTTGACGAAGAACTTATTCGGGACAGTATTTCCTATGAAATACAACGTGGAGGGCAAGTATTCTTTATTCATAACCGCGTGGAAAACATAAAGGAAGTTGCTGGAATGTTGCAACGTCTTGTTCCTGATGCCCGTATTCGGGTTGGACACGGTCAATTGGATGGAAAAAAACTTGAAGACAACCTACTCCAATTCATGGATGGAAGTTATGATATCTTGGTTGCTACTACTATTATCGAAAACGGTTTGGACGTTCCCAATGCCAACACAATTTTCATTAACAATGCGCAAAATTTCGGGCTGAGTGATCTGCATCAAATGCGAGGCCGTGTAGGACGAAGCAATAAAAAAGCCTTTTGCTATTTCATTACACCTCCTGATAGCGCTATGTCCAGTGATGCACAAAAAAGAATTCAGGCCATCGAGCAATTTGCTGCACTGGGATCTGGAATTCAAATTGCAATGAAAGATCTTGAAATTAGAGGTGCAGGTGATCTTTTGGGAGGAGAACAAAGTGGTTTCATCAACGACATTGGTTTCGAAACCTATCAGAAGATACTAAAAGAGGCGATCGAGGAGTTGAAAGAAAATGAATTCAAATCGTTGTATAGCGACAAAGAAGAAGCACCTAAAGCCTTTGTTAAAGAAATTCAAATCGATACAGACTTAGAGGTTCTTTTTCCTGATGACTATATCAATATTGTAAGTGAGCGGTTGACCCTATACAACCGCTTAACAACTTTAAAAGTAGAAGCCGACTTGGTTCAGTATCAAAAAGAAATTGAAGATCGTTTTGGACCACTGCCACTTGAAGCTGAAGCTCTTTTGGATAGTGTTCGTTTGAAATGGAAAGCTGCACATCTCGGAATCGACCGTTTACTCCTTAAAAAAAACCAATGCATTGGGTATTTTATTGCGGATCAAGAAAGTCCTTTTTATCAAAGCGAACGTTTCCATGCACTCCTAGTTTGGGTACAACAACATGCTGACCAAGTAAACATGAAAGAGAAACAAACAAAAGCCGGTTTGCGTTTACGACTTGCATTTAAAGATATCTACAGTGTACAACAAGCACTTCAAGTGCTTCCCGATTTAGAGTGATTTTAAGTCTTTGATTACTTTAAAAGCTGTATTCACAGAATCCTCGTCAACAAGGATAGTGAATTCGTTTGAAGTTGATATTACCTGTCGAATATTGACCCCTTCCCAAGATAGTCGTTGAAAAATGAAATAATAAATCCCTGGAATATCAACATTTTCTGTCGGAAGTTTAATGGTCACCGACGATAGATTTTCCGATTTCTCAAGCAATACTTCATTTTCAAAATAAATCGACACCAAGTGTTTCATTGTACTACTGATGACGATATTGGATTCAGAAACACCTCTTGATGAAGTGTAAAAAGCTTCTTTGTTGTCGTTGACTTGAGCCAAAAATGACGCCTGAGCGCTGAGTAACGTTTCCGAAATCTTAAAGCTGTAATCTACCAAGGAAGAACGAACCGTTATATCGCCTATCCCTTTTAAAACCTTTACAATCTTGTGAGTAGACAAAAACTCCATGTTGTCAGAAATTCGTTTCAATGCCATTACTATCGCTCCACTGCGCGCCTCTTTTTGAAGAGCGAGTTCAATTTCGGGTTGAATTTGACGGGACAATGAAGTAAGATTAATAATCCCTTGCGATAAGGCTGTTGACAAGAAAGGCTTGGTTTTAATGTAGTTCTCAACTACAGATGCTATGGTTTTCATCCTTGTATTTTGTTAGATTCAAATCAAAAATACAAAAATAAAAACAAGTTGTTTTATTTGCAACATTTTTTTTAGAATGGATAAAAAGCATTTTCAATGTGCTCGCGAGTCCATTTTCCGTTTTCAACCAAATAAGAGATGATATCAAAGCGCACCTCAACATCTAAATCATTCTTCTGAATGTAGGCATCAATAGCCGTGACAAGCAACTGAATTTTTTTTCGATTAACAAACGATTCAGGAGCCCCGTAATAAGAAGAGGAACGTGCTTTTACTTCAACTACAATTATAAAATTGTCTTTTCTAGCAATGATATCAATCTCTGCTTTTCGATATCGATAATTCTGTTCTACGATTTCGTAGCCCGTCTTCTTAAGGTAGGTTACGGCTCTTTGTTCTGCAATTTGACCGAAGGTGTAGGATTCACTCATAATAAAATTAGGTTGGCGACCCCAAAATAGTAAACCGCCTAAAAAAAAGGCTTATTTTTGTGAAAAATTATTTTATGGCACTTACTGCAAAACGATATACAATTACTGCTGCGCTCCCCTACACTAATGGCCCCATTCACATTGGGCACTTAGCAGGAGTCTATGTACCTGCAGATATTTACAGTCGTTATTTGCGTGCCCAAAAGAAAGATGTTGCTTTCATATGTGGAAGTGATGAACATGGAGTAGCTATTTCTATTCGTGCCAAGAAAGAAGGCGTAAGTCCCAAAGAGATTATTGACAAATACGACGGAATGATTCGTAAGTCTTTTGATAAACTAGGCATTTCTTTTGACAATTACTCAAGAACCTCAGCTCCAATTCACCACGAAACTGCATCTGATATTTTTTCAAAAATGCACACAGCAGGGCAATTCGTAGAAGAAGTAACTGAGCAACTTTACGATCCAGAAGCCAAACAGTATTTGGCCGATCGCTTTGTTACCGGAACTTGTCCAAAATGCAACCACACAGAAGCATATGGAGATCAATGCGAACAATGTGGAAGTTCACTCAATGCAACAGAACTAATCAATCCAAAATCGACCTTGTCGGGTGCAGAACCCATCTTAAAAGAAACCAAGCACTGGTTTTTACCCTTAGACCAATATGAAGACTTCATGAAGGAGTGGGTTATAGAAGGACATAAAGAGGACTGGAAACCCAATGTATACGGACAAGTAAAGTCGTGGGTTGATGAGGGACTTCGACCAAGAGCGGTAACCCGTGATTTAGATTGGGGAATCCCTGTGCCAGTTGAAGGCGCAGATGGAAAAGTATTGTACGTTTGGTTTGATGCCCCTATTGGTTATATTTCTTCGACTAAGGAATGGGCAGCTAAAAACAATAAAGACTGGGAACCCTATTGGAAAGATAAGGAAACCTCTTTGGTCCATTTCATCGGAAAAGACAACATCGTATTCCACTGTATTATTTTTCCTTGCATCCTAAAAGCTGCGGGTGACTATATTTTGCCAGAAAATGTTCCTGCTAACGAATTCTTAAACTTAGAAGGAAATAAAATATCCACCTCAAAAAACTGGGCGGTCTGGCTTCATGAATACTTGGAAGAATTTCCAGGACAAGAAGATGTTTTGCGCTATGTACTGACCGCAAACGCTCCCGAAACTAAAGACAACGATTTTACTTGGAAAGATTTTCAAGCTAGAAACAACAATGAACTAGTCGCTATATTCGGTAACTTCATTAATCGGGTTAGTGTACTCACACAAAAATATTACGACGGCAGCGTTCCTGCTCGAAAAAATCAAACTCCTGAGGATAAAGAGGCTTTAGAAAAAATGAAAGCTTTTCCGGCGATCATCGGTGATAGTATTGAGCGATTTCGCTTCAGAGAAGCCAGTCAGGAATTAATGAATTTGGCTCGTTTAGGAAATAAATATTTGGCTGATCAAGAGCCTTGGAAAATAATCAAAATAGATCCGACTCGTGTCGAAACCATCATGAATATTGCGCTACAAATAGCAGCTACCCTTGCAACAGTTTCAGAACCATTTTTACCGCATAGCGCTCAGAAACTTCGAACAATATTAAATATTACCAATCCAACAGAATGGAATGCAGTTGCAACAACTGAAGATCTTTTAGTAGCTGGACATGTAATCGGAAGTCAAGAGTTGCTTTTTGCTAAAGTTGAAGATAGTAGTATACAAGCTCAGCTAGAGAGACTTCAAGATACCAAAAAGAATAACGCAGAGGCTAACTTTGAACTAACTCCCGTAAAAGAAAACATTAGTTTTGATCAATTCAATGCTATGGATTTAAGAACGGGAACAGTAATCGAAGCGGAGAAAATAAAGAAGACTAAAAAGTTACTTAATCTTAAAGTTGACCTCGGGTTCGAAATTAGAACCATAGTATCAGGTATTGCAGAGAGTTATACCCCAGAAGAAATGATTGGGAAAAAAGTAACCGTATTGGCAAACCTAGCGTCAAGAACCATTAAGGGAGTTGAAAGCCAGGGAATGCTGTTAATGACTGAAAACAAAGAAGGAAAACTCATTGTTATTGGGCCTGAAGATGCTAGTATAGACAATGGTTTTGAAATCAACTAAGCTCATTCGTTTTGCTTAATATCGCTTTCCATCCGATTTATCAATTACCACTGCCTTTGAAACATCGTTTTCCAATGGAAAAATACGATTTGCTTCCCAGGCAATTGATGCATGAAGGCACCTGCACACCAGAGGATTTTTTCACTCCAACCGCTTTGAATCTAGCAACAATAGAACGTATTCATCACTCAGAATACATAGCCAAGCTATTGGCACTTGATCTTGATAAAAAAGAAGCTCGAAAAATTGGCTTCCCACTAAGCAAGGAACTTATTGAACGTGAAATCATCATAGCAGGAGGAACGGTTCAGGGCGCACTTAAAGCATTACAACACGGAATAGCAATGAACATTGCAGGTGGCACACATCATGCATTCAGAGCGCATGGTGAAGCTTTTTGCCTCTTCAATGATCAAGCTATTGCGGCACAATATCTTTTAGACAAAAAACTAGTTACCAACATTTTAATAGTTGATTTAGATGTGCATCAAGGCAATGGAACTGCTGAAATTTTTGAATCCATCCCCGATGTCTTTACGTTTTCTATGCATGGAGAAAAGAATTACCCATTCCACAAAGAAAATAGCGACTTGGATTTAGCCCTTGAAGATGGATGTTCTGATGAGGTGTTTTTAAATATTCTTCAAAACACTTTGCCTAAATTAATAGCACAAAACCAACCTGACTTTATTTTTTACCTCTGTGGAGTAGATGTGCTAGAAACAGACAAATTGGGTCGACTAGGCATGAGCATAGCAGGATGTAAACAACGCGATAGATATGTATTAGAACTATGTAAAAAACACGGAATTCCTGTGCAATGCAGCATGGGTGGTGGTTATTCTAAAGACATCAAAATTATCATAGAGGCACATGCCAATACTTTTCGGGTTGCAAAAGATGTTTTCGATTAACGCCAGCTTTGACTCTTTAAATTAATAGCGGCAATTACGATGTCTTTACGGCTAATTTGTCCTACCAACTTGTTATTATCAAGTACTGGAAATCTTCTTCTACTTGTTTCATGAAATCGAGACGCAGCGTCAAATAATGTCATGGATGCTGGTAAAGTTTCTACTTCTTTAGTCATAAAGTGACCGACAGATTTATCTAAAATAGGCATATTGAAATAGCGACTGTCAGAAACTTCTTTCATACAATCGGCTTCCGATATAACCCCAATTAGTTTGCCTCGGTCATCGACTACTGGTCCACCTGAAATTTTATTCTTAATGAAGGAATTCATAACTTCATGAATGGACTGCTCAACGGTAAAAAGAACTAAGTTGGTTGTCATAATATCTTTTACCAAAACGGTGGGTTGCTCTACCTTTTTACTGGTTTCTCGCTCTCCCTGAAAACTTTTTATTGCCATAATTATTGGTTTAGATCTTCCCTAAGTTATAAAAAATAAACGAGCAACACCCTTTACTTGGATATAAGAAGGGTAAAAACTAAGCAAAAGCAATACATTTTAATAGTTCTTGAACTTCTCCCTATCTTTATATCATAAATTAAATTCAAATACTTTTGTCAAAATCAATTGGAATATTGGGATGCGGCTGGCTAGGACTTCCCCTTGGAGAACACCTATTATCTTTAGGTTTTCGAGTAAAAGGAAGTACAACTTCTGAAGAAAGACTCAACACCCTACACTCTAAAAGCATTGAACCGTATATCCTTCAAGTTACCGAAGAAGGAATTGTGGGTGAAATGAGTTTTTTCAGTTCAGTCGATAAGCTTATAATTGCCATGCCACCCGGTCTTCGGTCGAATCCGAAAAGGAGATTTGATGTGATGATAAATCATGTTAAGAAAGCCTGTATAGAACAAGGCATTAAAGAAGTGATTTTTATAAGCAGCACATCCGTTTATGGAAATTTGTATGGAATAATTACCGAAAAAAGTATTACTGAGCCTGAAACTAATTCTGGTAAACAGTTATTGCAATGCGAGGAGCTTCTATCTAATTCAGTCCATTTGAACACTACAATACTTCGGATGGGAGGTCTTATTGGATCCGATAGACATCCAGTATTTCAATTGAGTAAAAAAGCCTTCGTAACGAACCCGGAAGGAAGTATCAACTTAATTCATTTGACGGATTGTATCAATATCATAAGTAGCCTAGTAGGTCAACCCATCGTTAAAAATGTTTATAACTGCGTCACACCTTATCATCCAAATAGAGTGGAATACTACACGCAAATGGCAATTCAATTGGGCTGCAACCTACCTCTATTTAAGGATTCGGCAACTTTTGATAGGAAAATTTCATCTGAGAAACTTCTACAAAATTTCAACTATGCTTTTCGCGTTAAAAACTTGTTAATATCCTCTTAACGAGTTACTCTAAACATGAACGAGTTTTTGGTAAATTTAATAAAACGAAAAAATGTCTATTAATAAAGAACTTTTAGGGATTTACCAGAAGGCATTGAATCAATGTCGTTCGGCAAAACTATCGTACTTGAAATCAGCAGACAAACAACATCTTCCTGAGTACAAGCGTTTTTTTAATCTTCAAGCTACAGTCCGAAATAGAATTTACAATGACCTTATTACACTTGTAAACGGTAAAGAGGTTGAGCTTGATCCGTCGTTTCTTCATAACCACAACAGAGAAGAGATTATGATTGCGACTATTGGTTCTGAAAAACAAAATGCCTTTAGCAAAGCTATTGAATCGGATGAATCCATGATAGAGCTTATGCTTCAAATTATGGAAATTGATGTAAATTCAGAATCGCAAAATGGATTGATTCGCTTTGTTGAAAAACTAAAAAACTCATTGCACACCAATCGAATTTTTGAAAAACAAAGCTTTCTTTTAAGAGAAGAGAAAAAAGTGAGTTAATTCTTCCTTAATCTCATCATCGGTTCTTCCAATTCCTTTTTTACACTAAATTCATTTTCTGAAAGTGCATCCTCGCTTAGCGCGATGTCATCGATACGCTTCAGTAAGATATCATACGAATCAAAGAGCTCAGTTAGACCTAGATTTAATAGCTCAAAATCTTCTTGTTGGCTATAATATTTACACCGTAAGAGTTGTGTTTTAACAACTCGAATTCTGCTATTGATTGCAGGAACATCAAATCCGGCTGGTAAATTTGCATTCAGAAGTTTATTGCTCGAACCTAGTGAGGCAATTATATAGAGATCCAAACTAGTTGGATCTAATTCACTTAGTGTTTCAATGTTTTTCTTAAAAACATTGAAAGCCTCATTCAAGTATAGCGTAGAATCTAAAACCTTTATATTTTTTGGTATAAAAAAAATCCTTGCTTCAGGAAGTATTGCAATTGGCTTAGCAATACTGTCAAGAGCTTCTGATTGGTCGTTTTTTGACTTCGATGCATTTATTTCACAGGAAGTCACGGAAAGAAAAAACACTAAACCTATAATCCTAAAAAACGTTGAATTCATAGCAAATTTTGTAAGGTGTTAATTTGTAATAATAAGATCATAAAAAACAACAGCTGTAATAAAAACAGATGATGTGCAAACCAATGCTTAAGTTCTACCTTCCAATAATGGTACAAAAACTGAAGCGGTAAAGCAACTAAAAACCATCCTATATAATTTTGTGATGGCGCAATTCCGCCTTCAAATTCCCAAAAATCAAGGATAGGCGCAATAGGCTCGATCATAAAGTCTAAAAGAAGCATTAAGCCCAATCCAATTACAATTCTTGGGATTAATCGATCGTATAGTTGAGCTGCTATTGCAGCAGAACAAACTGTCAAAATCGTCCAGTTAGCACCAATCAATAGCGGCACACCAAAAAGCTTCCACCCCAACGCTTCACCGTATTCATAGGAACCAAAAATATATCCAAAATTTACACCTAGTATTTCGGCAACCATTCCAACTACAAAACTCATGGCTGCGATCTTAACAAACCCAGATGTTTTCCAGCTTACTAATAGAAGTAGAAAAAAACAAAGAGATAGATTAATTGGTGTAGCAGCAACAAACCACTGCGAGTTTCCATAAAGAATACCTATAATTCCACTAACGTGAAACAGCCAAATAATCGCAATGGCTATAAGTTGTACGTCAAGTAGCTGTTTTAGTTTCATTACAGTAGCTCGGGTATTTGGTCTGAAACAATTTTTGCAGATAATAAACACAGCGGAATCCCTCCTCCAGGATGTACGCTTCCACCGCAAAAATATAGATTTTTAATTTGTTGTGAAAAATTAGGGTGCCGTAAAAATGCTGCCATACGGTCGTTACTAGAAGAACCATACAAAGCTCCCTGATGAGATTGTGTTTTTTGTTGAATCAGTGGAGGTGTTAAAAAATCTTCTTCAACAATATAATCTTCCAAATTAACGTCTAAAATCAAGTTGATTTTCTTGATAAAACGCTCCCTAATCGAATGTGTAATTACATCCCAATCTTGCCCTTTATCTGCAGGTGTATTGATCATCACAAACCAATTTTCACAACCCGTTGGAGCATCAGCTGCAATGTCTTTGGATGTTATGTTTACATAAACCGTTGGATCGTCAGACACGGTCTGGTCTTCAAAAATTGCTTTAAACTCTTCCTTATAATCCTTTGAGAAAAAGATGTTGTGTAAGTCCAATTCTTTGAATGTTCTGGAAATTCCTAAATAAAAAATAACGGCAGAACTAGAGCGTTCTTGTTCCAAGGTTTTTGTTGGAGCAACAACTTGAGGTAATAAATATTTATATGTTGGGTATACATCCATATTGGAACATACCTGATCGGCAGGATAAAACATCTTTTCGGTTTTCACACCCACAACTTTGCGCTTTTCAATGACAATTTCTTCTACTTTCTCATTAAAATGAAAAATTACTCCTTGACGCTTAGCAAGCTCAAACAAAGAGGTCGTTATAGACTCCATCCCTTTCTTGGGAACAAAGGTTCCGTAATGTTCTTCTAAGTGCTGCACTAAAGTCATGATCCCAGGAGTTTGATAGGGATTAGAACCATTATAGGTAGCGAAACGATCATAGAATTGCACTAAATGCGGTTCTTGAAGTTGTTCCTCGTTTACTTGATGCAAGCTTTTACCAATTTCTAAAGTGCGAACATTTAGAATGGCTTTAAGGGTTTCTGGATTTAAAAAAGATTTGAGTTGGTGTAAAGAACGTTTTAAAAAAATGGATTCGGTTAAATCATATTTCTTTTTTGCCTTTGTCAAATAATCTTTTAACGTTTTTGTAGGCACTCCTAACACCTGTTCAACTTCAGATAAAAACCGTTCGGAATCGTCGTAGGCTTTTAGACGTGTGCCATCTTCCCAAAAATAATTACAGCCAACTTCTTTTTTATCATACTCAAAATAGTGTTTAGGATCTTCTTCACACAATTCAAAAAGCTCTTCCACAAATTGAGGCATCGTAAATAAAGAAGGCCCAGCATCAAAACGATAGGCACCTAGGTTGAAGGCACTTAGTTTTCCGCCTGGATAAGCGTTCGCTTCAAAAACGGTAACAGCATATCCTTTTTTGGCCAAACGAATACTAGTCGCAATACCCGCAATTCCCGAACCCACAATGATTACTTTTTTACTCATAAGTCACATCATTTAAAAGTTCAAACCGAGAAAACATGTCTTCTTTATACCATTTCTTCTTTCGGGTGTCTTTTACAATTTCAGAATGGGCTTTACCTTTATAAGCAAAAGTATGTACCGCATCTAAGTTCTCCCAAATGCTAATTGTTGCTTGTTGAATAAAAGGCCACTCGCCTATGCCTTTATAAAAATGAACTCCTTCAGCAGCTTCTATTGCTTTGCTGGCTTTTGGGACTGCTGCCCAAAAAGACAGTAAACGGTTCCAACGTAAAGTAGCGCGCGTTATAATAGCAATCTTGCCTTGGGGCATATCTTCCTTTGCAACATTCGGCCCGAAGGGATTTTCACCGCTCCACTTTCCGCTACTATGCAGAGGACGTAGACTTAAGGTTCTTATTTTATTGGTTCGTTTTTTATATTCTTTAATGAAGTTACTGGACTCAAAAAAAGCTTGTGCACTTGCCTCACTTTCCCATACGCCTAAAAAAGCATAGGTTGAGAAATCTGGAAACAAGCTAAACCCAGCTCCAGCTCCAGTACCCATAAGTTTAGAAAACACCAAGCCTTCAATTTTATGGAACGTAAAAGGGGCTATTCCCATTTGCTTAAAAGCCCAAAATCTATTAGAATTAAAATGGAATAGTGTCAGCGTTGTAAAGTTTTTCATAAATAATATAACACAATAAAGATAGGAAGAGAAGTTAGCAAAAGCGAAAAAAAGCGAAGTGATTTGGACTATAATATTTCTTCTAATAAAACATGAATCTCGTGTCAAAAGATTTTAGTAATTTTGAAGTAATAAAAAGCTATATCTATGACCACTACTTTTGTTGCAAATGTTGTTATTGTTACTTCCATACTTGTAGTAATTGCAATCATAAGAGATTTATCGAAGAATAATTGAAATCATTCAATTTATTTGACCGATTCATTTACGTATTAATTATCGTAAATGTTTTTGCTATGGTGCTCGAATCTCATTTGAGTTTAAGAGTTGCCTATGGCACTTATTTTTATGCTTTTGAATTTATTTCTATACTGATTTTTTCGGGAGAATACATCTATCGTGTTTACCATGCCTTTGTTACTGAAGGTAAAAGAGGTGTTGCAAACTATGTTTTTAGTTTATTCGGACTCATTGATTTGATTTCTATACTCCCGTTTTACTTGAATCAATTCATGAAATTAGATGGTCGATTCCTACGGATTTTAAGATTATTTAGATTGACTCGTATTTTTAAACTTGGAAGAAACAGTAACTCGTTGCGTGTCTTCACAAAATCTTTAGCCGGAGTAAAGGCCGAACTTATATTCACCTTATTCCTTTCGGTTTTAACCATACTTTTTTCAGCATCTGCTATTTATTATTTAGAGAATGAAGCACAACCTGAAAAATTCTCAAGCATAACGGAATCAATCTGGTGGGCTACAGTGTCGCTAGCGACTGTTGGTTACGGGGATGTATACCCAGTAACTGTTGGTGGAAAACTGTTTGCTACATTAATTTCACTTGTTGGAATTGGAGTAGTTGCTATCCCAACTGGCGTAATCAGTGCTTCTTTTGTTGAAGAAATTCGAATTGAAAAAGAAAATCGAAACAAAGAAAACAATTAGACTCAACGCATATAATTCACAAGGCTTGGCCTCAATCTATTAGCACATCTTTACTTTTATGAAAAAGAATATCATCATTATTGGGTCTGGTTTTTCTTCAATGTCCGCAGCTTGCTACCTAGCAAAAGCTGGACACACTGTTCAAATATTAGAGAAAAATTCTACCCCAGGTGGCCGTGCGCGTCAATTTAAAAAAGATGGGTTCACCTTCGACATTGGGCCATCTTGGTATTGGATGCCCGATGTTTTTGAAAAATTCTTTGGCGACTTTGATCGAAAGGTTAGCGACTATTATACACTTGAAAAGTTAGATCCAGGATATGAAGTGTATTTTGATCAAATGGAATCAATTAAAATTGGAGATACCCTAGAAAAAATTTATGCAGCATTTGAAGCTGAAGAAACAGGAAGTGCTGTTAAGCTTAAAAAATTCATCAAAAAAGCCGAAGACAATTACAATATTGCCATCAAAGATTTGGTCTATCGACCAGGGATTTCGGCTTTGGAGTTGGTTACACCTGCAACTGTTAAAAAAGTAGGATACTTCTTGAGTACCATAAAAAAAGAAGTCACTAAAGAGTTTAAAAACGAACGCCTTGCGCAAATTTTGCAATTTCCAGTTCTCTTCCTTGGTGCAAAACCAAGCAATACGCCTGCCTTTTATAATTTCATGAATTTTGCAGACTTTGGTTTAGGTACTTGGCATCCCGAAAAAGGAATGTACAGTGTCGTTGAAGGAATGGTCAAAATGGCTAAAGAACTTGGAGTAAAATTCACTACAAGTCAGAATGTTGAAACCATTTGTGTTGAAAATGGAAAAGCAACGGGTGTAATCGCTAATGGAGTTCAAATTGATGCTGACGTTGTTGTTAGTGGTGCAGATTATAATCATTCTGAATCCCTGCTAAAACCAAAAGAAAGAGGTTATACAGATGCTTATTGGGACAAAAAAGTGTTTGCTCCTTCATCCCTCTTGTTTTTCATTGGCCTGGATAAAAAAGTTAAAAACGTTTCGCATCACACCTTATTTTTTGATGTAGATTTTGATGCACATGCTCGAAGTATATACGATACACCTGAGTGGCCAAAAGATCCTCTGTTCTATGGCAATTTCCCCTCTATAACAGATAGTTCTATGGCTCCTGAAGGAAAAGAGGCTTGTTTTCTTTTAATTCCGATTGGTCCTGGAATTGAAGATACCGAAGAAATGAGAGACAAATATTTTAACATGGTTATCGAGCGACTAGAGCACCTTACAAAACAGTCGATCAAAGATGCCATTTTATTCAAGGAATCTTTTTGTGTGAATGACTTTGTTAGTGAATATAACTCTTACAAAGGAAATGCGTACGGCATGGCGAACACCCTACTACAGACAGCATTTTTACGCCCTAAATTAAAAAGTAAAAAGGTAGAAAACTTATTCTTTACTGGTCAACTGACGGTTCCGGGTCCTGGGGTTCCTCCGGCTCTAATTTCTGGGAAGCTTGTAGCCAGCTTGGTCGACTAAACCACCACCAAACAATTACAATTTCAGTTTCTTTTTCAGCTATAACCTTGTTTAACACTTTGATGTTTTCTTGTAAGTTTACATCATAATCATCAAGCTGTTCTCTGATCTGACGCCATAGCTCGATTCGTTTAAACAAGTTATACTTGATGAAGTAGTCACTTTGAATATATTTTCGATTGTTAACCCAAAAATCGGTATCCTCAACATCAATTTCTTTCAAATCAAATACCCATTGATGCCCTAAACGGTTTGAAAAGTCGTCAATAAAACCTTTTTCTTCTTTATCTGTATTTGTGATTAAATACTTCAAATCTGTTCCGTCGTAGTTATTGTTAATCAGGCGACCAATATCCGAACCTAAAAAACGAAAGGTTCCATCCAATTTAATGGCATCGTATACAACTCGAGGCGGATTGAAGGCATCTCGATTGGTATAGAAAGTCATTGGAGCATAATGAAAATCTTCGTCTGACTCATAATTAATGAAAACACTATCATGGTCTTGATCCCAACGTAAATACTGCTCGTTGTACATTTCCGTTACCCATTCGTTTTGAGCAATATATTCTAAAGTATATTCGTGCATATCAACCAATTCATCACGAAGACCTGTAAGGTTGTCAATATTAGATTCACGGTCACCAAAATTTTCTCCCTGCTGTTCTACAGAAAAAGAAACTAGTACCCCAAAAAATACAATTAGGAATTCTACAAAGCCTTTTTTAAATCGATCAAAGAAGTCTTGATAAGAGAAACGATCACCAAGGGTTATCAGTCGTAGATACCAACTTAGCTTACCCCGTTCTAGGTCCTTCTTTTTTGCCATAATGAATATAGTACTGTAAATCTAATAATAAAATGGCAGACTACTCTTCTAAAGAAGCAAAAGGCTTAGAAACATCAAATATTTCTTGAATTAATCCTACTAAGACCTCCTCAAAAGAGGATAAAATCTCAAGGTTTAATTCACTAACAACCTTCCCTTTACCGTCAGGTTTTATACCAAAAGGAAGAACGTAAGCATCCATGTTTTTGAAACTAATGATCCCAGCCACAAGAGTCTGTTCTGTCTCTAAGATTGCTTTATTCACGTACGAATAGAGTAGGATTTGAAAAAGAGGAAGTCGTTTCGTGTCGCCTTTAAATACATCCCAATCTGATATTCTAAGCTTAGCTGGGTCAATTTTACCTGACTTATAATCAATAATGCGAAGAACTCCATTGTACCGATCAATTCGGTCAATTTTACCTTTCAAAAGAACCTGCCCAACTCCTTCGACCATCAATGGATATTCAAATGCCTGTTCTAATTCTAAAATCGTTAGAACGTTTCCCTTTTGAATTTGATCTTTTTCAACTGCAAACAACCTTAAAATACTTTGTTCTAAAGCATGAAGCATTAAAAGGCTTTTACCTGTTACTTTTTCGTCACCTCCAAAAACTTTACGATAGTGCTTTAGAAGCATAGCAGATGTTTCCTGCTCCATAACCCTATAATCTTCCACCTCCAAGGGTTTATTCAGAAAAGGGGTGTAAAGCTCTTCTAGGGTGTCGTGAGCAATGGTTCCACTATCCATCAAAGACAAAACACTATCTAAGGAGTTTTCTTCTCTAACCCCAAGAACTTTTTCTTTATAAAAACGTAGGGGATCTCTTAAATAAACACTTAAAGAAGAGGGCGAAAAACCAGCCGTTGCTTTACTGTGAAGAATTTCGAGAACTTCTGGAGTTTTATAAACCTCAATTTTATTGGGTTCAGGACTTTGAGTTGGTGCTGACACAAACTGCTCCCTAAGCTTGTGTTGTGCTAAACCCAAAAAACGTAATTGATGAATAAACCTACTTGGCTCTCCAGAATTTAGCCCTTCGCTTTCGGTATTATAAAGCAGTGTAATGTTCTTTGCGCGTTGTAATAAACGATAAAAATGATAGGTGTAAATCGCATCATTATCTAAAAAAGTAGGCAAGCCCAGTTTTCGCTTTAATGCAAATGGAAATATACTCTGTGAAGACCTTCCCATTGGAAGAATTCCTTCATTAACATTGGTGAGGATTATGGTGTCAAAATCTAAAACTCGAGTTTCTAACATCCCCATAATCTGAACTCCTCCCATTGGGTTTCCTTTATAGTCTATCGATAAAGACTGTATCAACTCATTCCATAAGAAATGAATTCCGCGCATTGTGTCAATCGATTTAAGCGTATCGCCCATGTTGATTAACTGCTGTACGATTTCTTGAATTAAAGTAAAATAAGTAGGAAACAATATGTATTCTGAACGGTTTTCTTTTTTAAAGTATTCTTGAATCGCAACCGTACAAGTGAAAATCCGATTGACAAAACTATGAACAGTATCGAAGGGAGTGAAAATTAAAACCCCTACTGGGTGGTCTAAAAGTGGTTGTAACTCTTTTGTTCTTAGAAATGCTTTATTAGAATTAGACAGGCTAGTGAAAAAAGTAGAACCCTTATTTGAATTGATTTGTAAAGCATCACGAATCCAATCAAAACTTAAAACTCGAAGAAC
>Ga0075469_10000130_pt1 | contig 29361 bp, 26 predicted proteins | sample DEB08_DNA_13_FD_77577 | JGI IMG/M metagenome (GOLD analysis project Ga0075469, IMG submission 77577) | Aqueous microbial communities from the Delaware River and Bay under freshwater to marine salinity gradient to study organic matter... | ecosystem: Environmental > Aquatic > Marine > Coastal ...
GTGGTGAAATTGAAAATGAGTGGGTTTTGCATTACACAATAAAGTTAGTTTTATCTGTCAATTTTAAACAAAAAAAATAGTCGCATTACTGCAACTATTTGGTAAATCTTTTAATAAAGCTTAAGTGAACTCTATAATTTCACAATTTTCTTCACTACTTTTTTATTTGTTCTTATTCCTTTTATCTCCAAGAAATAAAACCCTTTTGGTAATGAACTCACATCAAAAACAGGAGAGTTTACAGCTGTGAATAGTTGCTTTCCGTTTACACTAAAAAGTGTAGCTGTGTAATCGAAAGAACCTTCTATTTTAATATTAATAATATCGTTAGTTGGATTAGGATAGATGTTTGCAGCAATAGGTTCAATAGTCTCTAATGAGGCTGTTGATCCACCACCACCAGCTCCTCCTCCTCCAGAAGTTGTGTTTGTGTCACCAGTGTTTAATGTAATTAATTCCCAACTTACAAGAGCTCCTCTAGCAATAGTATCGCATACTGAGCAAACTACTCCAGTAGAGGAGTTTTTTACTGTTTGGCAAATTTTAAGAGAATCTAATACTGTTGGAGTAAAAGTTAAAATTTGAAAATTCCCAAGTGTTGAATCTTGAGCAAGAATATTCCCATTAAAACCGGAAAGAACCCAGAAGTAGGTGTTTGCAGAACCCGGAGTTACAAAATACCTGGCTGGAGTGTACATGTTTACCAAAGCAGTTTGCGAAGAGGATATAGCGCTATTAACATTGCTACACTGAGCAAAAGAGAACGTTATTGATGAGACTAAAAATAAAGCGATAAGTAGAGTTTTTTTCATGATAAATAAGTTTTAATTATAAATTACTAAACCCAATAGTAAATACGAGTAGAAAGAGTAAAGGAAGAATGATTTTTTGATTAACATAGTTATTCTAGATTTCCTATTGAGGAGATTAAGTACAACCAAAGTAATAATTTTTTAAATGTTATCGCAACACAAAGTAAATTTACCGCTAACTTCACCTTATGCCAAGAATAGATTCTTTTTTATGGTCCGTGCGACTTTTCAAAACCCGAAGCAAAGCCTCAGAGGCGTGTAAAAAAAACCGTATTTTAATTAATGGGTCAGAAGCAAAGCCTGCAAAAGAGGTAAGAAAGGGCGATAATATTCTGATAAAAAAGGGAGGGGTTAAATTTGAATACAAAGTGCTTGAAGTTCTTTCTAAGAGAGTAGGGGCTAAGTTGGTTCCAGATTACTTGATTGAAACAACCTCTATAGAAGAAAAGGAAAAGCTAAAGTTGCAGCAATTGGCTCAAAAAACCTACCGAGACAAAGGAGCAGGGAGGCCCACAAAAAAAGACAGAAGAGATTTAGAAGACTTTTTTTAATTGCCAAAAAATGGTATATTTAACTAACTAAAAACACCATTATAATGAGCGATAATTTTGACACAACTTGGGTTAAACCTTAGGATTCTTTTTATTTTTTCTGCCCATTACACCTAATCCTGCTAGGATAGTCCCTATAAAAACTATTTGAAAGTAATCTTGAAATGAACCTTTTATTATTGACATAATAATTCCAAAAATTAAAGCTAGGGAACCAACTATTATTGAGAAGGTGTGAATAGTATTCATGTTTTTCATAAGCATAAATATACGAGAAGAATTTAGTACTTTCGTTTTTTCAAAAAAACAACCATGATTTCAGTTGACAATTTAGCCGTAGAATTTAGTGGAAGCACTCTATTCAGTAATGTTTCGTTTGTAATAAACCCAACCGATAAAATTGCCTTAATGGGTAAAAACGGAGCCGGGAAATCAACCATGATGAAAATTGTGGCAGGAGTTCAAAAACCAACAAGTGGAGCGATTAGAGCCAACAAAGAAGCTGTAATTGCTTATTTGCCTCAGCACTTATTAACCGAAGATGATTGCACAGTTTTTGAAGAAGCTGCAAAAGCATTTAAAGAAGTTTTTCAGATTAAAAACGAAATGGAAAGGCTAAACAATGAGCTTACTACTCGAACTGATTACGAGAGTGCTGAGTTCATGAAAATCATAGAAGATGTATCGGAGCTAGGTGAGAAATTCTATGCTTTGGAAGATGTAAACTATGATTCGGAGGTGGAAAAAGCACTGAAGGGATTAGGATTTAAATCGGAAGATTTTCACAGACCAACCAGCGAATTTAGTGGAGGGTGGAGAATGAGAATTGAGTTGGCAAAAATACTATTACAAAAACCAGATTTAATTTTACTGGATGAGCCAACCAACCATATTGATATTGAATCGGTAATTTGGCTTGAGGATTTCCTTGTAAACAAAGCGGATGGAGTAATGGTAATTTCTCACGACAGAGCATTTATCGATAACATTACAAACAGAACCATTGAGGTAACAATGGGAAAAATTTACGATTACAAAGCCAATTACTCGCATTACATACAATTGCGAGAAGAAAGAAGATCACACCAAGTAAAGGCCTACAAAGAGCAACAAAGATTCATTACCGATAACCAAACTTTTATCGACCGATTTAAAGGAACTTATTCCAAAACAAATCAAGTTACCTCAAGAGAAAGAATGCTCGAAAAATTGGAAATTATTGAAATTGACGAAGTAGATACTTCTGCATTAAAATTACGTTTTCCGCCATCACCAAGATCGGGAGATTATCCTGTTTCGGTTAAGGAAGTTTCCAAATCTTACGGAGAGCATACTGTATTTAAAGATGCTAACATGGTTATCTCAAGAGGAGAAAAAGTATCGTTTGTTGGGCGAAATGGTGAAGGAAAATCTACCATGATTAAAGCTATTTTAGGAGAGCTAGAAGTGGAAGGAGAATGTAAATTAGGACACAATGTTGAAGTTGGATATTTTGCACAAAACCAAGCTTCTTTGTTAGATGAAAATCTAACAGTTTTCCAAACAATAGACGAAGTAGCGGTAGGTGAAATTCGTACTCAAATAAAAAATATGCTAGGCCGATTTATGTTTAGCGGAGACGATATTGATAAGAAAGTAAGTGTGCTATCTGGAGGAGAAAAAACAAGGCTTGCCATGGTAAAACTGTTGCTTGAACCCGTAAATTTACTCATACTAGATGAACCAACAAACCACTTAGATTTAAAATCTAAAGATGTATTGAAAGAAGCACTTATGGATTTTAATGGAACCTTAATTTTGGTTTCTCACGACAGGGATTTCCTACAGGGATTATCCGAAAAAGTATTTGAGTTTAAGAACCAAAGGGTGATAGAACATTTCGAAACTATTGATGCATTTTTGGAAAGGAATAAGATTGAAAAAATAGCGGATATTAATTTGTCTAAATAATAAAACCTATTGCTTTGAAAGAATTAATTAGCAAAATTAAAAGTAGCATACCTCTCAGTCAAAAAGCAGAAGAGTATGTGTATTCTATTTCTAAAGAAAGAAACATTTCTAAAGGAGAAACTTTGATTCGCGAAGGACAAAAGGTTCGAAAAACCTATTTTGTGAATGAAGGTTGTTTACGCTCTTTTTGCACAGACAAAACAGGGAAAGAACATACTTTGCAGTTTGCTATTAAAAACTGGTGGATGAGTGATTTCATGGCTATTTACAGCAATCAAATAGCAACATTAACTGTAGAGAGTATTACTGATTGTAAAGTGATAGAATTTAACGCTAAAGAACTAGAAGAAATTTATAATCTTTATCCTGAATTTGAAACTTTTCAAAGAAAAAATCTTGAGAGACATTTGGTAAGCATGCATAAACGAATCTTGAATCAACTGCAGTTAACTGCCGAAGAAAGATACGACCTATTTCTGGAACAATATCCAGATATTGAACAGCACACCCCCAACTATCATATTGCATCTTACCTAGGAATAACTCAACAAAGTTTAAGCCGAATAAGAGTTGAAAAAACCAAGAAATAACATTTCTTACCATAGGGTTATTTTATTTAGGAGTTAGCATCCTACTTTTGTTTTAACTATTAGAAACAAAAAATTATGCTAAAAAAAATGTTAGGAATTGCTCTAAAATTAGAATCAGATGGATCTTACAGCCCATCTAAAATGGCAATAAAACTAGGGACTGTTGACAAAACAGATTATGAGAATATTTCTTACGAGAAATACAAAGGGAAGAAATCCAAAATTCTAGTGATTTTTACCGAACAAAAGAACTTAACAATGCAAAACGGGAAAATGTTTTCTACAGGAAACCATCCAGTTGAAGCGCTATTACCAATGTTGCATTTAAAAAATGCTGGGTTTGAATTTGATATTGTTACACCAACAGGAAAGCCAGTTGTTTTTGAAATGTGGGCTTTTCCAGAAAAAGACGAACATGTAAAAGCTATTTACAAGGAGTTAAAACCAAGGCTAGAAGCACCAGATAAACTTTCAGACTTTGTCGCTAATTCATTTTCTAACTTAGAGTCTTATGCAGCAGTTTTTGTTCCTGGAGGACACGGAGCAATGTTAGGAATTCCAGAAGATAAGAATGTTGGTAAAACATTAAATTGGGCTCACCAAAATGACTTATTTACTATTACGCTTTGTCATGGACCAGGTTCTTTATTAACGACCACTCTCAACAATCAAGAGTTTCTTTATAAAGGCTATAATATGGCAGTATTTCCTGACTCAGTAGACAAGAAAACGCCAATGATTGGATATTTACCGGGACAAATGCCTTGGGGGTTAAGCGAAAAACTGAAAAGCTTAGGAGCAAATTTAGTAAACACCAAAGGGGATGACACAGTTTGTTTGGATAGGAATTTAATAACCGGAGCAAGTCCTTTAGCGTCTAATAACTTAGGAAAGCTTGCTGCCGAAACATTACTTAAAGCCTTAAAATAACACAAAACTAGAGGGAGGTTATAAATCTGGGTGAGCCTTAAAGCTTGCCCAATTTTATTTTAATGATTTAAGCTTCTAATCCTCTATTGTTTTTTCTAATCACAATTATAGCTGTCCAATAAACTAAGGTAGCATCTACCATAAACACAAACTTCTGTAGAAAAGGCATGTAGTAAATCCCTACTTTGGTTTCGAAGCCAAGGTATAGTGCAAGGCTCATTATAAACACAATATAAGTTAGAATTTTAAAAGGTCTGTTTTTGTACTTTACTAGTTCAATAAAGATTGGCAGAAAAGCCATTGAAGCAAACACACCAACTAGAGTTACAACCAAGTCATGAAGTTCTTCTTGGTACATAAATGTAAAAATAGCCATTGCTAAGACTCCAAGTATTTTTATCAGTTTGGTGTTTCTGTTAGAATGGTTAAAAATATTAGGCATTACATAAAAGAAAGACATCATTGTTAAACTAAGTACAATGTGTGCAAGATTTGCAAGTACTTTTCCATTGTTTTTCAACCCAGAGTGAGTAAACTCATTGTTAGTATCGCACAAAAAATTATGGAAAAAACTGTAGCCATCAGTAGCAGTTTGGATATTCTCAGAACCTCCAGGATACATTGATGCAGCAGCAGTAAACATAATGAGATAAACACTCATTCCAATTGCAGGGAAATAGGCAACTATTTGATTAAATTTTTTCACTTTTTTCTTTCGTTACGGCACGAAAGTACAACCATTAAAAATGGATATTGTGTTATTTTTTAAAAATCACAATAGAACCTACAGCCAAATCATGAATGGCTTTACCTTTTTGATTTCCATTAATTGTGAAGAAAGAAATCCAACCAAGAAAAACTTTAATAATATATCTGATTAAAGCAAGATGAAAGAAAATATTTTTCTTCTCATTTTCTTCTCTTCTGACTTTAATTCCATTAAAGTGGTGGCCAATTGTTCCTCCAAATAAACTAACTAAAAGAGGGTCATACAAAAGAAAGATAAATACAAATGCAATTATTCTTGCATAATTTGGTACGTGATCAAATTCTTTGAAAATAAAAGAAACAGAAAAGATTAAAGCTAGCAATATAAGATAGTCTGTTAAAGCGGCTTTAATTCTTAAAAGAATACCTGGGTAAATTACATTTTCCATTATTTTTTTGGCATTTTAATGGGTAAATATAGAAACAACTCTCTAGATTTTAGAAGGCTCTACCCATTTAAACTGATGCGAACTTTCTGGCAATTTCATTCTGTCGGCAATTCGTAACATACGACTAGGCAACCTCATTAAATAGTCTCTTGCTTTTTCAGCTTCATCAGTAAGGTTAGTGATTTTATCAATCTCCCATCTTTTAATAAGCTTATCCAGTATATCTACATAATCAGTTGCAGTGTAAACCCCAATTCTTTGTGCCGTGTTTGAAAATTCTTCGAAAGCCGTTCCAATTTTCTGGCCTGATTCCCTCAGGAAATGAGCTGGCATGGTAATTTTCTTTTTCATCATATCTGTAAACGCCAACATCATTTGACTAGGATCTACAGCAAAAATTCGCTCTACAAATTCTGCATAAGCAGTGTGGTGACGCATTTCGTCTCCAGCTACCATTTTACACATTTTTGCCAAATTCTTGTTTCCGTTTGCTTTAGCAATTTCCGAAACTCTATTATGCGAAACATAAGTTGCAAGCTCCTGAAAACTCGTGTAAATAAAGTTTTTATATGGATCGCGATCGGTTCCAATATCAAAACCATCTGCAATTAAATGTTGAGTAGTAACTTCTACTTCTCGCATATTTACCTTTCCAGATAAATACAAGTATTTGTTCAATAAATCTCCGTGTCTGTTCTCTTCCGAAGTCCATTGAGCAATCCAAGTTGCCCATCCATTTCCTTCTACTTGATCTACACCTTCCACATCCATCAACCAACTTTCGTAAGTTGGTAGAGCTTCTTCAGTAATCATGTCACCTACCAAAACCACCCAAAAATCGTAAGGTAAATCTTTAGCTAACTCTTGAATTTCAGTAATTTGATCCAAAAAATTATCGTCTCTTGAATCTGGCAAAAAATCTTGAGGTTGCCAAATAGAATCAATTGGGATAAGATATTTTTGAATAAGAGAATCTATATCTTTTTCAAGGTGTTTCATTACTTCTAGACGTACATTTTTTTGTGACATTTTTTCTTTTACTTAGGTTATTTGAAGCGAATCAGAACTCCGCTTTTAAAGGTAGCAAATTTAAACACTACTAGTTAAATAAATCATGGTTGAAAATATAAAAAAGCTATACTTTCAATCGTTTTACATTAGTCTTTCAACACTTTTTTTACTCTATCGATTTGGTCATTTTTAGTAAGTGTTAATCTCATGACACTGTCTAATTTTGCTTTCAAATCATGAGGAACTCCTCCATCCAGAGCTATTAAATCTCCTTTTTTTAAATCCAAAATTTCATTATTTACACCAAAATCTAAGTTTCCTTCAACCATTTGCACAACAATAGGAAACGAAGTTTGATGTTTTTTCATTTCTGTTCCTGCCATCATTGCAATTCTTATTTCTTTTGTAAATGAAGTTTCAAATAAAACCTTAATAATAGGTTTAGATTCATTGTACTCAAGGTCTTCTATAATTGATGCTAACTCCATAGTGTTTTATTTAGATTAGAGTTAAAAGTACTAGTTTATAGAGGATGGTTTACTGATTAAAATCATCTAATAAACTGAATTAAAAAAACGCCCTTATTTCCACAGTACCCGCATGGATTGTTTTCAGGTTTTCAGGTTTTCTTCCAATATAGTTTAAAGATAAATCGAGATTCTTTGCAACCCTTTTGTTTAGAAGTACTTCCCACGTAAAGTTGTTTCCATTTTTTAAACCTCCAAGCATTTCATACTCAAGAGAGGAATTTGCCTCTCCTATAAAACTAATTGCTACAAAACTAAATGAGGAAGAAACATTAAGTTGGTTAACAACAGTGTATTTTAAACTAGTACCAAGAGTACTTAAAGAAGCAAAATCACCTTCAAGAATATTTTCCTTTTCCTCATACGAAAACAGAAAATCTAAATTAAAATTACTTCCTTTTTGGAACGTAATAGTCGGGGAAGTTTTCCAAGTATTAAGCTTAAAATTACGGCTAGCTAAGAAATCTGATTCAAGAGATTTTTGAGTTTGTTCGTTTTCCCATTTTACTAAAATTTTCTTAAACTGATAACGTAAATTTACACCATACAAGATTGTTTCTCTTGAATCAAACCCATTGGATAACAAGGTTTTATTACTTGTGTTTTGAAACAAGAGTTCAGCACCATATTTATAACCTGTTCTGTTATAAAATAAGGATGAACGCAACTGTTTACTAAGTGAAACAAGGTTGGTGTCACTCAAATTTGTTACAAAAGGATTAAGGCTAGTAGCCAAACTCTCTTGAGTAGTTTTTCTATCAATACGGAATGCTGAAACAGAAGAAACTCTTGAGATTATCTTTGAAAACCTGTTGGTTTTGTCTTTCAATAATACTCTTGGAGAAATGGTTACTGACTGACTAAATTGATTAGAAAAAGTTCGGATATAATCATTACTCTGGGTAAATACACGAATGTAATTTGCTTGATCTTGGAAAGCTGCAATCTCAAATTCATTTATCTCTTTTGATCCATTATCGTTATAATCTATCCAAGTAAAAACCCCTTGCCCAGGGTTAACTTCTAAGTACAAAAATTCACGCTTTTGTTCCAATCCAGAACCAACACTATAAAACGTATTTAGGTTTACTAATTGCTTCCACAATGAAGTAGAAAAGTTCGTTTGATTAAGGAATGTATTTTCAGGTATTAAACCCGAATTTGTATCAGTTGGCACTAACTGTCGGTAAGCAACATTTCCTTTTAATTGAGTTTTTTTGTTGGTAGTAAATAGTTTGTAATCTAATCCTGCTTCGTGCGAATATGCAGCTTGTTTTAACTCGGAGTTTTGAGTAGTTTTTTCATCTCTATATCCATAGTAAACAGAATAAAACTGAGAGTTTTTAGTTTCTTTTTTAAGATAAACTCTTCCGTCATAAAACGAATAGCTAGTTCCCAAAAGCGTGTCCGATTGAGAAAAAGTATTGCTTTCTACCTCATCTCTATAACCAAGTGTAAAGCCACCAAGTGGATACTCTAAATTAGACTTATGCCTATAAAACTCAGTAGATGTAAAAGCTTTAGAAGTTAAATAACTTCCCTGATAATCTAATTTTACTTTATTTAATTGAACATTGGCTAATAAATTATTTTTTATCCCTCTAAAATCTTCACCCAAATCCAATACATCCAGGCTATATCTTATCGTTCCGAAACTATCTTTTTCTAGTCCTAAATTTACATTTCCAAGAAAAAGAGGAGTGGTAATTTCTTGATTTCCTAAGTTCCAATTTCGGTTAAACTCTATAGCTCTAAACTTTTCTACTGGGGAAAAGTTGATGCTTGTAAAATCAACAAAACCACCTGTAGTTAAGGTAGCTGCTTTTTTTGATGATGATAATTTCTTTCTATGCTGAATCTCAACTTTTGAACCTAAACCATAATTCACATCATTTCCATCTGCTGAAAAAGTATTCACATCTTCGTTAGAGAAAGCAACATCAGTTTTTATTGTTAAGTTTTCATTGGGTTGGTAAGAGTTTTCTAGCGTTAGCAACTGTTTCCTCTTTGGAGTAATAAGTAAAACAATGGGCTCATACTGACCGTTTTTTATAATGTTTCCGCCTACAGTATCAGGCTTTATCCATTTATATACTTTACCAAAAGGCGAAAATCCATCTTGAATGTAGTTCCCGTTTCCTTGACCTAAATCGCTAAACTGAACTCTAAACAAGGTTGTATCTGAATCGGTAGAAAACTCAAAAACCGAATAACCTAAGGAGTCTTTTTTAATGTAGGAAACTACATTTTCTTCTTCGCCCACCCTAGTTTCATTTGGAATAACTGCCTCCGAAATATTATTGCCTATTGATGCCATTAAGGCTTTTTCGGGATCTCGTAAATCCTGAAATAAAGGTTGGTTTTTATGATCTTGTTCGCTATAAAACCTAATGAACGAAGTAGATTTTTTTGTTTGAAACTCAACTTCAGAATGAAGAATTGAACGCAAGTAATTCCTATCAGAATATTGAAACTGCACTTCTATCCTTTTATTTTTTGTGATTAAAAATTTAGGGGTAAATATTATTTCAGCAGTATTGTAATCTATTACGTAATCATTTTCTGCTCCACGAGTTAATAGTATTCCATCTACAAAAACCTGTTCGGTTCCAGATAAAATAAGAACGAACAATTCGTTATCAGCTCCAGTTAATTTGTATGGCCCTTGGTTACCCTCCACTCCCTGAAAAAACTGAGTTCTATACTTTCCCCTTGAAACCGCTACTCCGGCATTTGCTTTAATTTTATTGCTGTCTTTTAATACAAACTCATTGGAATAAGACAACCCCATAGACTTTTTACGGTACCGCAAATAGCGCGAGTCAAAAGTTTCGATTGAATAATCACCTGCAACTAGTGTCCAATCTTTTTCGGATAATTGAATAAACACTTTGTCAAAATCTTGTAATTGTTGTGTGTTTCCATTTGGTTGTATGGGGATATTATCATCTGTAACCGAAGCTAAAATAGATATTCCGCCACCAATCTTACCAGAAAGTTGTAAATTGAAATTAGAATTAACCCCTAAATCTTGAGCGTTTCCAACACTTAATCCTCTCGAAATACTTCCCGATTTATTTAGGTTATCTAGCCCAAAAATATCCACTTCTTGTTTAGTGTTTCCATTGCTTCTAAAAGGATTAGAAAAATCTACAACTGGCTGAATTAAGGAAGTATCTTTTTTAGAGTAATTTGCAGAAAAATCAACATGAAACAAAGAGTAATTAACTCTCAATGAAACAGGTAGACTTCCTTTCCAATAAAGAGTTGAGCTAGCAAAATCTAGTTCATAAAGGGAATCAGAAACAAGTTTGTTTTGATTATAAATTTCAAAAGAGCTTGGTATAATAGAAAGCGAATCCAAACGCATATAGTTTGAGTCGAGCACGATTGATTTAGTCACTTTTTGTCCCCATGAACAAAGAGTAAATAACAAAAGAGCTATAACTAAGCAATATTTTGTAAAAAACTTCACTGTCAAACTTACGATTTAACCCAAGAATTGTTGTTTTGAACCCTCTTTATTTACCTTATTTTACTACAATTTTATCCCAGTCATTCAAAAATGATTTTTAAACTTATCCTAACTAACAATTATAAACAAACAACTTTCAATAACACGTAAAATAAAACAGTCGGCAAACACGTAACTTTAAGTAAGTTTGTAGTTATACGATTAACCAAAAAACCACTCATGAGAATAATCACTTTTATATTAATGATGTTTGTTGTAAGCCAGTCTTTTACACAAAAAGTAACGCCTTATAAACTTGAAACAACATATTGGGACAAAAAAAAGAAAGTAGTAAGAAGCACAGGTTATATCAACAATAATCAATTCATGAGTTACTATGGTGTAAAAGAAGGACTATGGAAATTTTATCATGAAAACGGAAATCTTCAGGAGATATCTTATTTCAACAGAGGGGTTTACGTGAACAAATCAGAACAGTATTATTCTTCAGGGAAAATTATGATTAAGAGTTTTTTCTATCTGGGAGTAAAAGATAGTTCTTATACTTATTTCTTTGAGAACGGAAGAATTGCTGAGACCGGAATGTTTAACAAAGGAGATAAATCTGGTACGTGGGAAGAATGGTACATAGACAGCACAATGAGAAAAGTGACTGTGTATGATTCATTAGGTATGGAAAGAGTAGGAAGTTTTTGGGATAAAGACAGAAAAAAAACAATTGTAAACGGTTCAGGAAGTATAAAAAGTTACTTTTCAAACGGTAAATTAAAAGAATCATTTTCCTATAAAGACAGCTTACTCCATGGAGAGTATGAAATAAGAAAATCGAGCCAAAAAACATTAGTAAAGGGACAATATCTTAACGGTAAAAACCACGGAAAATGGATGGATTACTTCCTTTATTTTGACCAAGTTAAATCCGAGAAAACATTTGACCAGGATAGTTTAACAGGCGATTACATTGCTTATTTCGAAAACGGAAAAACAAACATTAAGGGTTCTTTTATAGATAATAAAAAAGATGGAGAGTGGAAATGGTTTGATAAGAATGGAGGGAAAGACATGGAAGGGAGCTTTTTGAAAGACAAACAAAATGGTGCTTGGATTTTTTATTATCCTTCTGGAAAAGTAAAATCTAAAGGGAGTTTTATTGCAGACAAAAAAACAGGATTTTGGAATTATTATTACAAAAATGGCAGAGATTTTAAAGAAGGGACTTATTCGAATGATTTAAAAAATGGAGAATGGAAAGTTTGGTTCGAGAACAAAAAATTATCGCACAAAGGAAGTTTTAAAAACGGAAAAGAAGATGGTTTTTGGGAATCATGGTATGAAGATGGAAATAAAAAAGACGAAGGAAACTACAAAAACGGATTATTTGAAGGAGACTGGAAAGGATGGTATCCTAACAAAGTAAAGAGATACGAAGGTTCTTGGAGCAATAACTTTAAAACAGGAAAATGGACTCACTGGCACTCTAACGGAATACTTAAGGAAGAAGGAAAGTATAAGATTGTTACTGAAAAAAGAAAAAAGTTAAAGATTGATGAAGAAATAACTAAAAGTGTAAAACATGGAAAGTGGTTGTTTTATAGTCAAAATGATGGTTCAGTAATCAGCAAGGAACAATACAAAAGCGGAAAGAGACATGGTAAATGGACTTATTATTTCCCAGGTGGTGAATTAGTTTCTAGCGAAATGAAGTATAGAAATGGATTATTGAACGGAGCATTTAAATCATACGATAGAAGTGGAAACTTAACCAGTATTGTTAGATACAAAAAGAATGTAAAACACGGAACAACTGAGTTTTATGATCAAAACGGAACAGTTATCAAAGAAGTAAAATACAAACACGGGAATAGAATCACCAATCGTCCGGTAGTAAATTCACCAGTTTAATAGGTTCTATCCTTATAGATTAGTAATGCGTAAAGGACAAAATTTAGTATACTTGTGTAATATTAAATTTTATCGCCATACCAATTCGAATAGTTAAGGACAAACACACACAACCTAGTAACAACAACCCAAGTAGACCTTAGAAAGCATTGAGAAATACAGAAATACTAACTCGTTCACTTTCGCTTGAAGACATTGAAAAACTGTTTTTAAACTATACCGAATGTGTGTTTTTGAATTCGAATGAAGACGTATCTATTTCGTATTTAGCATTGGGTATAAAAGCAGAATTTAAGCATAAAGAAAATCAAGTTTTTGATGGGTTAACACAATTTGTTGACGAATACCAAGATTGGGTATTTGGATACTTAGGTTATGATTTAAAAAACGAAGTTGAACCATCATTGTCTTCTAAAAACAAAGATGAATTAGAGTTTGAATCTACTCACTTTTTTGTTCCAGAAATTGTATGCGAATTATCACCAGAATTCACTAAAGTACATTTTCAAAAAAAGGAAGAAAAAGAACGTTTATTGACTTTTTTGGATGGAAAAACCACAAAAAACAAAGAAAACACTCAAAACATTACTTTTTCTCAAAGAATGAGTCAAGATAATTACGAGCAAAGATTCGAAGCCATAAAGGAACACATTCAGCAAGGAGATATTTACGAAATGAACTTTTGTCACGAGTTTTATGCCGAAAATGCTGAGATAAATCCTTTTGAAACTTACACCAAATTAAATGAGCTGACGAACGCTCCATTTTCTACTTTTTATAAAAATAAAGAGAACTATATTTTGTGTGGAAGTCCAGAACGGTACATCAAAAAAGAGGGAGATAAAATAATTACTCAACCTATAAAAGGAACTGCAAAAAGAGGAAAAACCGAAGAAGAAGACGAACAGATAAAATTAGAACTTTCGCAGAATGAAAAAGAGAGAAGCGAGAATATTATGATTGTAGATTTGGTGAGAAACGATTTATCCAAAACAGCAAAAAGAGCTTCTGTAAAAGTAGAAGAATTATGCAAAGTGTATACGTTTGACACGGTTCACCAAATGATTTCTACGGTAACTTCGGAGATTAAAAAAACGACTCATCCAGTGGAGGTGTTGCGAACTACTTTCCCAATGGGATCAATGACTGGAGCACCCAAAGTAGAGTCTATGAAAATCATTGAGGAATTAGAAACCACCAAACGAGGAGTCTATTCTGGAGCAATAGGTTATTTTAAACCTAATCAAGATTTTGATTTTAATGTGGTAATACGATCTTTGTTGTACAATCAAAAAAAGAAGTATTTGTCTTTTATGGTTGGTGGAGCAATTACAAATAAAGCGAATGCAGAAGATGAGTATAAGGAAACTTTACTGAAAGCTGAAGCTATGATTAACAGTGTAAAATGAACAAAAAAACATTAAATAGCGAACTCGACAGAATATCTGTAGAAGAATTTAAATCGGAAGAAAAAACGCCCATTATCGTATTGTTGGACAATATTAGGAGTTTAAATAATATTGGTTCGGTTTTTAGAACTGGGGATGCTTTTAGAATTGAGAAAATCTATTTATGCGGTTACACGGCCCAACCACCAAATAAAGACATTGCCAAAACAGCTTTAGGAGCTACAAAATCTGTTGATTGGAAGTTTGCTGAGGACATTGTTTCGTTAATTGAAAAATTAAAAAACGACAATACCGAAGTGTATGCTGTTGAACAAACATCTGATTCCATTATGTTAGACGATTTCACTCCAAAAAAGGAAATGAAAACTGCGGTCATTTTCGGAAACGAAGTGCAAGGTGTTCAACAAGAGGCAATTGATGTGTGCACTGGAGTAATTGAAATTCCGCAAATAGGAACAAAACACTCATTAAACATTTCAGTTTCTAACGGAGTTGTACTTTGGGATTTGTTTTCGAAGCTTAAAAACGGATAAAGATGATTTAGGAAATTAATTAAACTTCAACCATTTTAATTTCAGTACCATCAGCAAAAAGAGAACATTTTACTTTAAAAAAACCTGCTACGAGCTTCATTTTGAATTTAGCTTTTGAATTTTGATTCAAAATGTCACACTCCATTGTAGATTTTCCAAACCATCCATAATTAACTTTTTGCTTAGAACCATTTATCAAAACTTTTCCATTAAACCAGGAATTATGAACTTCTATACTATTTCCTAGATAACCCCCTGTCCAAATAGTTTTCTGCCCAATATGTTTTTCTACCAATTTGTTTTTCATTTTTAAATACTTTTTTCTACCATAATATACTAAAAACGCCTTTATTATTGCTAAATATCTAGGAAAATGATATTTTCGCTCATAACAATTAAAATCAACTAAACCTATGTCATATTTATTTACTTCAGAGTCTGTTTCTGAAGGACACCCAGATAAAGTTTCTGACCAAGTATCAGACGCATTAATCGATAACTTTTTAGCATTTGACCCACAATCTAAAGTGGCTTGTGAAACATTATGTACTACAGGATTAGTAGTGTTGGCAGGAGAAGTAAAATCCAATGCTTATTTAGACGTACAAAAAATCGCTAGAGATGTAATTAACAAAATTGGTTACACAAAAGGAGAATATATGTTTGACGGAAACTCTTGTGGAGTAATGTCTGCTATTCACGAACAATCTCCAGATATTAACCAAGGAGTAGAAAGAGCTGATAAAGAAAATCAAGGAGCAGGAGATCAAGGGATGATGTTTGGTTATGCAACAGATGAAACAGACAACTACATGCCATTAGCACTAGAATTATCACACATGATGTTGATAGAGCTTGCAGCTATGCGTAGAGAAATGACTGACATCACTTATTTAAGACCAGATGCTAAATCTCAGGTGACAATTGAATATTCTGATGACAATGTACCGGTTAGAATTGATACCATAGTAATTTCGACACAGCATGATGATTTTGTAAAAGGAGAAAAAAATGCGGCTGATGAAGAGATGTTGGCAAAAATCAAAAAAGATATTGTTTCGTTATTAATTCCAAGAGTGATAGCTAAATTACCAGCTAAAATTCAAGCGTTATTTAATGATGAAATTACTTACCACATTAACCCAACAGGAACTTTCGTAATTGGAGGACCTCATGGAGATACTGGACTTACAGGAAGAAAAATTATTGTAGATACTTATGGAGGAAAAGGAGCACACGGAGGTGGAGCTTTTTCTGGAAAAGACCCTTCTAAAGTAGATAGATCAGGAGCTTATGCTACTCGTCACATTGCAAAAAACTTAGTTGCTGCAGGACTTTGTAAAGAAGTATTAGTTCAAGTTTCTTACGCTATTGGTGTTGCAAAACCTACTAGTATCAATGTAGAAACTTACGGAACATCAACTGTAGAAATGACAGATGGAGAGATTAGTAAAATAGTAGAAAATGTATTTGATATGCGTCCTTACTTTATTGAAGAGCGTTTTAAACTAAGAACTCCTATTTATTCTGAAACTGCTGCTTATGGTCACTTTGGAAGACCTTCTGAAGAAAAAGAAATTTCTTTTGAAGACACAACAGGAAATGTTGTAAAATGTAATGTTGTTACTTTTCCTTGGGAAAGATTAGATTACGTAGAAAAAGTGAAATCTGCTTTCAATTTATAAATCAATGAATTTATTTAAAATTACAATGGCTACTTTAACAGTAGCCATTTTTGCTTTTGGGTGTGACGGAAACACAAAAGAGATTTCCTCTATTGATTCCTCAAAAAAGGAGAAAATAATTTATTGGGTAGATTCTATCTAAGAATTAAACGACACTCAATATCCAGACAATCCTGATATTTCTATCCGAAGCAAAAAGGACGGAATGTTTTCTCATACTAGAATTAAACTAGAGAGAATAGGCGAGACGTTCAACATTTTTATTTTACCAAAAAATGAAAATAGTGACACGGTTTTTCTTGAGAATATAGATTTAAAAAAGTTTATTCCTTCTGTTCCTTCTCACGTTAAAAAAGACGATTATTTAACCAAAATTGGAATAATTAACCAAGAATGGAACAGAATGCAGGTAAATTTCAAAGAAAACCAGTTTTCTGTGATTAATGAGAGTAAAGAAAAAGAAGCGTTATCACGAATAGACTTGGCTCGTAATTGTATCAATGCTTATTTATGGGAATTGATTTTTTATACGACTGAAGAAGAAAACACAAAACCAGTTTATCACGGTTGGTTCAATTTTCCAAAAGAGTTGTATTCTGATTTATTTGAAGAGAAAAACGGATTGAAATATGCTGATTACCAAGCTTCACTAGAAGAATGGATTTTCCCAGGAAGTGAGAAAGTAAACCTTGATGTTTTAAGAACTAAGCTAGAAGGTAAAGAAGTAGTTTTTGAAAATCACGATAACGAATACTACCCAGAAATTGGAGAAAGAAAGAAGAAGAAAATGAATATTCTGTTTCCAAAACACATCCACTCTATTGATGATTTTTTAACGGATAGCACAACTTACGCTACATTTTCTGCTCCTGGATGTTACAACCAATCCGACCCAAGAAAAACTCAATTGCACAGATTGGCAAGTTTAAAAAAGGTAGAATTGAATAAGACTAAAAGTCTTAATTCTAACCAAGAATTATTATCGGAGTTAGTATTGAGATTTGAAACAGATAAAGACACTGCGTTATTTGTTGTGGGAGGAATTGACATTTCAAAGCCTCCAGTTCTAACTGTCGAAGATTCTAAAAAAGGATATCAAACGCCAATGGGAATTGGAAACTACTCTTTTTATCAAAACTATGCGGAGATTGCAAAAGCAAACCAACTAGAAAGTCCATATTACGGTCTTTTAACGGATGAAAACCACAATTGGCTAGATAGTCATGAAATAGGAATTGACGGCCCTTTAATGCACCTAGATAAAGAAGGAAATCTACACTTTTGGATTTTGTCTTTTGAGAGGCACAGTTTTGTTGGGCACTATGTGGTTAAGATGAATTAACTTAAGATTAGAAAATTAAAAAGCCTCTGAATCAATTTGATTCAGAGGCTTTTCTTTTTAAAATTAATCTAGATTAATTCCCGTCAATAATAGAACCTGACCCAGAATTATCAAAGTTTATTAAAGGATTCCCTTTGTAATAAATGTTACCACTTCCTGAGTTTTTCGCATCTAAATTGTCGGTACAAGAAACTTCGAACTTACCAGAGCCAGAATTTTTAATATAACAATCCTTACTACTGAAGTTAAATCCGTAAACCTTCCCGCTACCAGAGTTTTTAATAGTTAAATCATCACCTGATCCATCTAGAGTTATTTTTCCACTTCCACTGTTTTTTACTGACAATGAAGTTAATCCTAGAAACCCACTAGCATCAAATTTCCCTGAACCAGAATTCTTAATACTAGTCAAGTTTGGAATAGTAATGTTTACAGTAAGGGAATAGTTTCTATAATTAATTCCGTTTTCCTTTTCAATATAAAGAGTTGAGTTATTTACGCGAGTTACTAAATGTGACATAACATTATCGTCAACAAGAACCTCTACTTTCTGTATTGCCCCATAAATAATATTTACCTCAGCAGATCCCGAAGATTCAACTCCAGTAAAAGTATCTACTACTCTATTTTCAGAAGTTATATTCCCAGACCCCTTTATAAATCGTTCTTTATTACACGATAATAAAGAGAGAATTATTAGTCCTGTGCTTAATGTTAAAAATGCCTTTTTCATTGTTTTGTGTTTTAATGGTTATACTATTAAGACAATCAGATTTTATTTTACCCCTACTCTTAATTAATTTCACCTTAATTGCTTGATTACTTTTTCTATTAAAACCGCTTTATAGACACTGATTTATTTATTATTTTCAAAACTGTTAATTTTCCCATCAAAACTCTTAATTTTGTATCTCAAATAAAGAACATACATGGATATTCCATCAAAATATAACTCACAAGAAGTAGAAGATAAATGGTATGCCAACTGGCTGAAAAACGAACATTTTAAATCTACTCCAGATGAGAGAGAAGCATACACTATTGTAATTCCTCCGCCAAACGTAACGGGAGTCTTACACATGGGACACATGCTGAACAACACGATTCAGGATGTATTGGTAAGAAGAGCTCGTTTGCTTGGTAAAAATGCCTGTTGGGTTCCCGGAACTGATCACGCTTCTATTGCTACTGAGGCAAAAGTTGTTGCTAAGTTAAAAGAGGATGGAATTGATAAAAACGACTTAACTCGTGACGAATTTTTGGTTCACGCTTGGGAATGGACCCACAAACACGGAGGAATCATTTTGGAACAATTGAAAAAGCTTGGAGCTTCTTGCGATTGGGACAGAACGAAGTTTACAATGGATGATGATTTATCTCAATCTGTGTCTAAAACCTTTGTTGATTTATACGAAAAAGGATTGATTTACAGAGGTTACCGAATGGTAAACTGGGATCCATCTGCACAAACTACTTTATCTGACGAAGAAGTAATTCACATTGAAGAAGAAGGAAAATTATACTACTTAAAGTACAAAATAGAAGGATCGGAAGATACTTTGATGATTGCAACTACACGTCCAGAAACTATTTTTGGAGATACTGCAATTTGTATTAATCCAAATGACGAAAGGTTCTCTCACCTGAAAGGGAAAAAGGCAATTGTGCCGATTGTTGGTAGAGCAATTCCAATTATTGAAGACGAATATGTTGATGTAGAATTTGGAACAGGTTGTTTGAAAATAACTCCAGCACATGATCCTAACGATAAGGTAATAGGAGAAACTCACAAGCTAGAAGTAATAGATATTTTTAATGATGATGCTTCGCTTAATTCTTTTGGACTTCATTACGAAGGGAAAGATAGGTTTGTGGTGAGAGATGAGATTGTAAAAGAACTAAAAGAGAACGGTTCTTTAGAAAAGATAGAGATTCATACACACAAAGTTGGAACGAGCGAAAGAACAAAAGCTGTAATAGAACCTAAGGTTTCTGTGCAGTGGTTTTTGAGCATGGAGAAGTTGGCAAAACCAGCTTTGGATCATGTAATGAATGACGATATTCAGTTTCACCCAGCTAAGTTCAAGAACTCTTACCGTAACTGGATGGAGAACGTGAGAGACTGGAATATTTCTCGTCAATTGTGGTGGGGACATCAAATTCCTGCTTTCTTTTATGGCGAAGGAATGAACGATTTTGTAGTGGCAGAAACTGCTGAAAAAGCATTACCACTAGCACAAGAAAAAACAGGAAATGCAAGTTTAACTGTTGCCGAATTGAGGCAAGAAAGTGATGCGCTAGACACTTGGTTTAGTTCATGGTTGTGGCCAATTAGTGTATTTGATGGAATTAATAATCCAGATAACGAAGAGATAAATTATTACTACCCAACCAATGATTTGGTAACCGCTCCAGAAATTATGTTTTTCTGGGTGGCGAGAATGATTATTGCTGGATACGAATACAAAGGAGAATTGCCTTTTAAGAATGTGTATTACACAGGAATTGTAAGAGACAAGCAGGGGAGAAAGATGAGTAAATCCCTAGGGAACTCACCTGACCCAATTAAGCTAATTCACAAATACGGAGCAGACGGAGTAAGAGTAGGAATGTTGTTGAGTTCGCCAGCAGGAAACGATTTACCGTTTGATGAATCTTTGTGTGAAACAGGAAGGAACTTTACTACCAAAATTTGGAATGCATTTAAGCTAACCAACATGTGGGAAGTGGCAGATATTGCACAACCAGAATCGAGTAAAATTGCTTTGGAATGGTTTGACAATAAGCTGAATAAAACATTAGAAGACATCAATGCATCTTACGATAAATTCCGTATTTCGGAAGCTTTGATGAGCACTTACAAATTGGTGTATGATGATTTTTGTGGTTGGTTACTAGAAATGGTAAAACCAGCTTACCAACAACCAATTGACAAAACTACTTACGATAATTTAATTGCCTTATTCGAAAAAGTATTGGTGGTTATGCATCCATTTACTCCTTTTGTTTCGGAAGAAACTTGGCATTTATTGACCAAAAAAGGAGAAAATGAAACGATAAACTACGAAAAATGGCCAGAAATCATAAAAACAGACGAAAACTTACTTTCTGAGTTTGATGTGGCTGCTGAGGTAATTTCGGGAATTCGTATTGTTAGAAAAGACAACAACTTGGCACAGAAAAATGCCATTGAGTTATTAGTTAAAAAAGGAGAAAACTACTCCAATACATTTGATTCTGTTATCCAGAAAATGGGGAACGTTTCTAATTTTGATTTTGTTACGGAGAAGCAAGAAAACTCTTTCTCTTTCATTGTAAAAGGAAATGAATTCTTTATCCCGTTTGGAGATACTATTGATGTAGAAGCTGAAAAAGCTAAGCTAAAAGAAGAGCTAAAATACACGCAAGGTTTCTTGAATACAGTAATGAAAAAGCTAAGTAACGAGCGTTTTGTTGCTGGAGCACCTGAGCAAGTAGTATCAAATGAAAAAGCAAAGCAACAAGATGCTGAGCAGAAGATTGCTATTCTGGAAGAGAAATTGAAGGGGTTGAAGTAATAGATTTTCGGACTTTTTATTCATTTGTCATCCTGAACTAGATTCAGGATCTAGTGTTTAACGAAGCGTAAAATTTGAAAATTAATTGTACAACTTTAGATTCCAAATCAAGTTTGGAATGACAGTGAGAATATTACCCATTGTCATCCTCGACTCCGATCGGGGATCTTAAGGCGAGAATATTACGGTTTGCATTTCATAAGTTGGGCTTCGATACAATTCCGATAAATCGGAACCACTCAGCCCGAAGATTTTGCTGAACCGAACCCTGAGTTCGACCGATAGGGAGAGAATCGAAGGGTGACTTAAAATAGATAAACTATGAAAAACATAGACTGGGAGATAAAGCAAAAAGTAGTTTTTTCATACTTAACTAAGGGTTTGGATGAACCAGAAGATTTTATTTTAACAGTTAGAAAAAAGAAAAAATTTAGAGTTAGAATTGCTCCAATTCAAATTAATAATGGGGCGCTAGGTAGTTTTTCTTGGATAGATGCATTAATAGGATTAAAAATCAGAAAATTAGGTATTGTTTGAACTGGAAAAATTTCAAATCAAAGAAAAGTTCAGTGTCCTAGATGTAATGAAATTCAAAGCTTAATTTCTGAACACCAACTTTGTAATAATTGTGACAAGTCATTTTATCTTTTTGATGATAAATGGTAATCTCTAAACCAAAGGATAAAAAGCATCCTCAATGTGATTAATTTTACTCCCAAAAAGTGTAATTGCAATGATATCAAAACGGATATCTAAGTTAATGTCGTTTTCTTGAACGTAGTAATTGGCTCCTTTGGTAATTTGCTTTTGTTTGCTCCGAGTTACGGATAATTCTGGCTCTTGAAAAAACGCATTAGTTCGTGTTTTAACCTCTACAAAAGCTATAGTTTTATCCTTTTGAGCTATGATGTCAATCTCCGATTTTTTATACCTGAAATTACGCGCAAGAACCTTGTAACCCTTTTTAATTAAAAATAGAGCGGCTATCTCTTCGCCTATATTTCCTGTGTCGTTATGTTGAGCCATTTTTAAAGTTAAATAAAAAAGGGCAAAGTGAATTTCACCTTGCCCTTTTGTCTAAAAATTAAGTTCTAAAATCTAACTTTAGTTATTCATCAAATCTTCAATCTCCTCAGCTTCCAAAGGAATATTCCCCATTAAATTAAGTGGGTTTCCAGATTTTTGAATGATGTAATCGTCCTCTAATCTTATTCCCAAGTTCTCTTCTGGAATGTAGATTCCTGGCTCAATAGTAAATGCATTTCCTGCTTGTATAGGCTCATGCCATAATCCAACATCATGCGTATCTAGCCCAATAAAGTGAGAAGTTCCGTGCATGAAATACTTTTTGTATGCAGGCCAATCTGGGTTTTGGTTTTTAATATCCGTTTGGTCAATTAGCTTAAGTTTAAGTAATTGTTCTTCCATTAATTTGCCAACTTCTGTGTGGTATTCACCCAACATAACGCCTGGTTTCAATAAGTTTTCACATTCTTTTTTCACATGAAGAACAGAGTTGTAAACCGCTTTTTGTCTTTCGGTAAACTTTCCATTCACAGGAACACATCTAGTCATGTCACTTGCATAATTTGCATATTCTGCACCAAAATCCATCAAGATAACTTCGCCATCTTTACACTCTACATTGTTTTCAATGTAATGCAAAACACAAGCATTATAACCCGAACCAATAATTGGCGTGTAAGCAAATCCCTTTGATCGATTATTTAAAAACTCGTGCATCAATTCAGCTTCAATGTTGTATTCCATTACACCCGCCTTGATAAAAGGAAGAATCCTTCTAAATCCCTTTTCGGTAATGTCGCAAGCTTGTTGCATCAAGTCGATTTCTATTTGGTGTTTTACAGCACGAACTTTGTGCATAATAGGTGCCGACTGCAAATAAGTAAGCGCAGGATATTCACACATCATCCAAGTAATAAAACGGTCTTCACGCGTTTCCATTTCAGTATTTGCACGAGTGTGCATATTTTTATTGATGTAAACATTCTCGGCTTCAGCAACTAATGTTTTTAGTGCTTTTTTAAAATCGGGCAACCAATAAACAGTTCTAATTCCTGAGGTTTCAAAAGCAGTTTCTTTTGTCAGCTTTTCTCCTTCCCAAATTTTAATAGTTTCTGAAGTTTCTTTCAAAAACAGAATCTCTCTGTGCTTTTCTAGGCTAGCATCAGGAAACAAAACCAAGATACTTTCTTCTTGATCCACACCCGATAAAGCTAAAATATCTCTGTGTTGAACAAATGGAACAGTACTATCTGCCGAAGTAGAAAAAATATCGTTACTATTAAAAATAGCAATCGAACTGGATTTCATTTGTTTCGTAAATTCACTTCTTTGGTGAATGTATAAGTCTTTGTTTATTCTGTGATATTTCATAGGATCAAATTATTGAATTAAAGGTACTGAATTCTCTAATTTATTACTAATTCAATGAGTGTGTTCTTTGTTATGAGAGGAATTAAAGTTGTACTTTAGAGAAAACAAATTTCAATGAAGTCATTTTTACCTCTTCTTTTTATTTTAATTTCTATGAGCGGAATATCGCAAATTAGAATAAATAGCGAATCCCATGAAAACATCCAAAGGCTTATTTCTCAATCAAAAGAGAAAACTCATTTAGAATTAAAAAGCGACAATCCTTTGCTGCCTATTTACAAAGTAAATGGAGAATTATGTCTTTCTACTTTGGCTAAAGTTTCACCTAATTTTAATGTTAGTGATTTAAATGACAAAGCATTTATTGGAAGTAAGGTAGCGGATATTATTACACTTAAAATCCCATTAAAAAATCTGACAGAGATAAATAATTTCGCAAATATTATCCAATTGAATGTGGCTGAAAAAATCATTCCTCACAACAACAGAATGACTGCAGATGTAAGAGCAGATAGCGTTTGGGAAGGCGTAAATTTACCTCAAGCTTATACAGGTAAAAATGTATTGATAGGGATTACAGATTGGGGATTTGATTACGACAACCCTATGTTTATGGATACTAGCTTAACGACATCTAGAGTTCGTGCAGCTTGGGATCATTTTAAACATGCAGGAAACCAACCAACAGGATTTGGTTATGGAGTTGAATATGTAACACCAACAGAATTAGATGATGCAAACTCTGACACGGCAGGAGATTATTACGATTATGCAACACACGGAAATCACGTAGCAGGAATTGCCGGAGGAAGTGGAGCAGGATTAAAATATAGAGGAGTTGCTTTTGAGTCTCAATATTTGTTTAATTCTATCCAATTAGATGCAGGAGCAGCAATTGATGCTTTTGTTTGGATGAAAGGCATTGCAGAAAATGATTGGAAAAGATTGGTGGTAAACATGAGTTGGGGATTGTATTACATGGGAACAATGGACGGAACTTCTTTAGTAAGCCAAGCAATTGATTCATTGAGCGCACAAGGAGTTACTTTTGTTACTTCTGGCGGAAATAACGGGAATGATAATTTTCATATTAAAAAGACTTTTACAAGCGATAGTATTAGAACAAGAATAGGATTTTATTCATATTCTGCAAATCCATCAATGTGGGGACAATGTATTTCTATGTGGGGAGAGGTTGCTAACCCATTTAATTCCAGAGTTGAAGTTTACAATTCATCTAACCAATTAGTTGCAAGTTCAAGATATTACAACACTAATTCGGATAATGGATATCACGACACTTATTTATTAGTAGGAACAGATTCTGTTTTTTATAATTATTCAATTGATTCTGCTCACCCAAATAACAACCGCCCTCACCAAAGAATGAGAGTTAAGAATACGAACACAAGTTTGAGAGTAGTTTTACATTCTTATGCAACAACTGGAACTGTTCACTATTGGAATGTTGTGGAGCTAAGTAATGGAGTAGGAAACTGGGGACTAGAGTTTTATGCTTATGGAAATGATGGAGTTGCAGGAGATAATTTATATGGATTAGGAGAACCAGCTTGTACAGAAAGCGCTATCACGGTTGCTGCACACAGTCCAGAAGTTGTAGCAGGAAATGGAACTGCATTCCCAGGAAGTATTGCTAATTTTTCCAGTGTAGGACCAACTTATGACGAACGAAGTAAACCAGATATTTCGGCACCAGGAGTAGGAATAATTTCTTCTATCAACTCATACACAACTAGAAGTTATACTTCGGCAGCAAGCACCACTTTTAATGGAAGAACCTATCATTTTTCAGCTTTTTCTGGAACAAGTATGTCATCTCCAGCAACCGCAGGAGTTGTTGCTTTATTGCTTGAAGCAAGTCCAACTCTTGAACCAAGACAGATTAGAGATATTTTAAGAAATACTGCAAGAGAAGATACCAGAACAGGAGTACTCCCCGCAAACGGAAGTCCAGTTTGGGGACATGGAAAAGTGACTGCTACGGCAGCAATTCAAAGTGCTTTGACAACAGTTTCGGTGGGGGAAACAGAATTAAAACTTTTAAACATTACTCTTTTCCCTAACCCTACAAACGGAACTTTTACTCTAGATTTAGGAGAACAAACTCAGCTTAACCGAATTTTCATCACAGACATTAACGGACGATTAATAAAAGAAATCACACCACAAAATGCAGCTCAATACGAAGTTAATTTTGATGGAGCTCCAGGGATTTATTTACTGAATGTAGTTGGCGAAAACGAGAGAGCAACTTTGAAAATAATTAAAGAATAATTGAGAACTAAGTCAATTATATCACTTGTCTTGGCTTTATCGCTTTATTTAAATTGCTATACTTAATCAGCTCAAGCTAAAACTTGGAAATATTCCAAAATTACTGATTCAACAGATAAGTCCAAAATAGAGTCTTTAGCTCTAGGCCCTTATAGATCTTCTGACCCAAATGATTTAGACCAATTTACTAACTTAAAATCATTAAGTTTTAGCGGGAGGTATATCTCTAATTCACTTTTAGAATCATCTTCACTGGTCAATCTTGAAACAATTTTTTTACGAGATTGTGACTTAACCTCAATTCCAAAAGGACTATTGGGATTAAAGAACCTCAAGAACCTAAACCTGATGGATAATCCGGATCTTTCGGACATTTCTGTTTTAAAAAACTTGAAGAACCTAGAAAACCTTAATTTGAGTAGAACAAGTATATCATCAATCCCAAGAAAGTTTTCTTCATTGAAAAACTTAAAAACCTTATGGTTAAGAGGTTGCTCTAAGTTAACAGAAATAAAAGGGTTAAAAAATCTACAACACTTGAAAACTATCTATGCAGATGGATGTAAATTGAGATCTATTCCTAAGAATTTTAACACATTAATAAACTTGAGATATCTCAATTTATCAGATAATATATATCTGAGTGACTTTACCGGAATTAAAGGATTGGATAGTTTAGTAGAGATTTACATAGAAAGCTGTAACATTAGAAAAATCCCTGAAGAAGTAGCGTCTCTTAAAAGTCTTATCCGAATTAATATATCTTCTAACCCAATAAAAGATTATTCGGGATTGCTTAAAATGACCAACTTGCAAAAACTTTCTTTAGCCTTTTCTTATTTTTCAAAAGTTCCAGAAGAAGTTTCGAGTTTAAAAAACCTAGAACAACTTTTCTTAAATGACAATAAAAACTTGGTTGATATTTCTGCAGTTAGGGATTTACATAACTTAACATACATCAGAATTGACGGGACCGGATTAGATTCCCTTCCAGAAAGTTTTGCGACTTTAGTAAATTTAACTCATGCCGTTTTGAATGATAACCTAGGGTTAAAAAATTTAGAAGTATTAGGCAAATTAAAATTCCTGAAAGTAATAAAACTGAGTAATTGCAATTTAGAAAAATTACCAAATGAGCTCAAGAATCTAGACAGTTTAATTGTTTTAAACATTACAAGAAATCCCATGTTAATTGAGTTCTCAGTATTAATGGAATTAGATAATTTAAAAGTTTTAAACCTTTATCAAAGCGAATTTATTACAGAATTAGAAGTTGCTAAATTAAGGGCAAAACTAACTAATTGTGCTATTTACGATTAGTCTTATTCAACTCATCTTGGCATAACTACTTAGTTAATATTGAACAAATCTAAATTTTCTTATCTTGTATATTCAAAAAGAATAATTTATGTTAGTAAAGACCTACGGATGTGCAGTATTTGGAATAGAAGCAACTATTGTTACAGTTGAGGTAAATATTAGCAATGGAGTAAATTTTTTCTTGGTCGGGTTGCCAGATAGTGCAGTAAAAGAAAGCCAGCAAAGGATACAGGCAGCTCTTAAAAACAATGGATATAAAATCCCTGTAAAGGAGATTACTGTGAATATGGCGCCAGCTGATATTCGTAAAGAAGGATCGGCTTATGACATGACAATTGCCATGGGAATATTGGCCGCATCTGAGCAAATAAACCCTGAAAAAGTATCTGAGTATTTAATAATGGGAGAGCTTTCGCTAGACGGGAGTTTACAACCACTAAAAGGAGTATTGCCGATTGCAATTGAAGCCCGAAAACATGGATTGAAAGGAATAATTTTACCCAAACAAAATGCAAGAGAAGCAGCTATTGTAGATGGAATGGATGTGTACGGAGTTGAAAACATAAAGGAAGTAATTGACTTCTTTAACGAAGAAATAGAATTAGAAAAAACGATTGTAGATACTAGAGAAGAGTTTTACAATCAATTGATGAGTAGCGACCTTGATTTTAAAGATGTAAAAGGACAACAGAATATTAAGAGAGCTTTTGAAATTGCAGCAGCAGGTGGTCATAATATTATATTAATAGGGCCTCCAGGAGCAGGAAAAAGTATGTTGGCAAAAAGATTACCAACTATTCTGCCACCATTCACACTTCAAGAAGCTTTAGAGACAACTAAAATACATTCGGTAACGGGAAGTTTAGATTCTAATGAAGCATTGATGTCATCAAGGCCTTTCAGAAAACCACACCATACAATTTCAGATGTTGCATTAGTTGGAGGAGGAGCATTTCCACAACCAGGAGAAATATCATTAGCTCACAATGGAGTTTTATTTTTGGATGAATTACCTGAATATAAAAGAACAGTATTGGAAGTAATGCGTCAACCACTTGAGGATAGAAAAGTAACAATATCTAGAGCAAAATTTACGGTAGATTATCCAGCAAGTTTCATGTTAGTTGCCGCAATGAATCCTTGTCCTTGTGGGTATTACAACCACCCAGAAAAGGATTGTGTTTGCTCACCAGGAGTAGTTCAAAAATATCTGAATAAAATATCAGGACCGTTATTAGACAGAATAGATTTACATGTTGAGGTAACTCCAGTTAATTTTGATGAGTTGGCTAGTTCTGAAAACACAGAAAACTCTGAATCTATAAGAGAAAGAGTAATTAAAGCTAGAGAGATTCAGGAAGGCAGATTTGAAAATATGCAAGACGTGTTTGCTAATGCTCACATGGAATCTAAAAAACTTAGAGAGGTTTGCCAAATTGATGGAGCATCAATTACACTACTTAAAACAGCAATGGATAGGTTAGGATTATCTGCAAGAGCTTACGATAGAATTTTAAAAGTAAGCAGAACAATTGCTGATTTATCTGGAAGTGAAAATATTCAAGCAGCTCACATTGCCGAAGCAATTCAATACAGAAGTTTAGATAGGGAGAATTGGGCAGGATAAAACAAAAAAAGCATCAGGGTTAACTGATGCTTTTAAATTAAAAGTTTTTTACTGCAGTTACTTTTTCCAAACAACTATTCCTCCTATAATTTACACGAATTTTTAATACCCAACTACCAGATTCTTGAACCACCTCTATTAAGTCATAACTAAAAACATCATAATCATTAGGATGTAGCCCATCCAGTTTCCATGTTTTTTTACCCAGTAGAAGGAGCAACTAATTTTCGTTATTTCGAGTCGGCTGGCAATAACATTAACGAATGGGATTATGCTCAATATCAAGAGGTA
>Ga0075469_10000135_pt1 | contig 29023 bp, 28 predicted proteins | sample DEB08_DNA_13_FD_77577 | JGI IMG/M metagenome (GOLD analysis project Ga0075469, IMG submission 77577) | Aqueous microbial communities from the Delaware River and Bay under freshwater to marine salinity gradient to study organic matter... | ecosystem: Environmental > Aquatic > Marine > Coastal ...
ACTCGAACTCGCGACCCCCTGCGTGACAGGCAGGTATTCTAACCAACTGAACTACCAGACCGTGCTTACAATATTACTATTGATTATTAGCGAGGGCAAATATACACCTCCTATTGTTTATTGCAAACTATTTTTAAAAAAAATAAAAAAGTTTATTTCTTTTACTATCCAAACTTTTGATGCTCTACTAGATACGTTGTTAAAATGGTGCTAAAATCTTCATTAACAACTACAGGTACATACTTAATCCTATATTGACCACAACGTATTTTAAGCTCTTTAAAATAATCTTTAACAGCTTTTTCATAATTAGTTCTAATAGTATCAGCATATAGATTTACATGTACACCCGTTTCTACATCAACAAATTGTTTGGGCCTGTTGTTAAAGTTAAATTCTATTTCTTTCTCTTTATCATAGGTATGAAATAAGATAACTTCATGCTTATTATACTTTAAATGCTGCAATGCCTCAAATAATTTTTCTTCTTCTAAATCACTTTGAAACATGTCAGTAAATAAAAAAACCATAGAGCGCCTTTTAATCTTATCTGCTATTTCATGAAGATAGGTATAAGTCTTAGTTTCTACCTGTTCTCTTTTATTTGCTAGTGCTTCATTTAATTTAGCTAATAACATTTGATGGTGACGTTCACTACCCTTTTCATTGCTATAAAAGTCATAGTTATCACTATAAATGCTTAATCCAACAGCATCTCTTTGGCGTTTTAATAAATTCATGATCGCGGCAGCAGCCAATACTGAAAAACCAATTTTATTAAGATTATTTATATCAAAATCCTTTAATAAAGGATAATGCATAGAGCTACTATTGTCTATTATTAAATGACAACGTAGATTGGTTTCTTCTTCGTAGCGCTTGGTATACAATTTATCCGTCTTTGCAAATAACTTCCAATCGATGTGTTTGATACTTTCTCCTTGGTTGTAAATTTTATGTTCTGCAAATTCTGCTGAAAACCCATGAAAAGGACTTTTATGCAACCCAGAAATAAACCCTTCCACTACCTGATGAGCCAATAGTTCTAAGTTATTAAACCCTGTTATTTCGTTGATTTCTTTACGTATGTCCATTAGGCCTAAAATAAAAAAGGTTTGCTATATAGCAAACCTTTTTTGATCTTATGTTTTGATTGTTATTAAAGTAATGTGTTTAACGCTTCTTCATAAGTAGCTTTAGGAGCAACTCCAACTTGTCTACCAACTACTTCTCCATTTTGAAATACTAAAACAGTTGGAATATTACGTACTCCAAATTTAGCAGCAAATTCTTGATTTGCATCTACATCAACTTTACCAACAACAGCTTTTCCTTCATAATCTTTACTGATTTCTTCTATGATTGGTCCAACCATTCTACAGGGCCCACACCAAGCTGCCCAAAAGTCAACTAATACGGGTTTATCACTTTTTAAAACTGTTTCTTCAAAAGTTTGGTCTGTTATTTCTAATGCCATAATATATATATTTTATTGTTATACAAATGTAGTCAATAATTCTACTTTAACTTAAAAGTAAATGATTAGATTATATGATGTTAGTATCACAAATTTTTATGACTCTAAACCTATAATTAGTTAAGCTTATACCTTATCTGCTCATTTTCTAATTTTTTTAATAATTGGTTTGAAATATCAATCTTAAATTTTTTTGAAGGCATGGTTATTTTTATTTTTTCGGAGGCTTCGTAAATTATTAATTCTAAATGCTTATCTCCTTTATGGCTACTTATAATCTCTTTTAAATTCGCTATGCTAACATCGTTAACATCTCCAATAGGCAATTGAATGGTTAGCTTTTTTGTATGACTATCCATCACTTCTTGTAACATTTGCATGCTATTAAACTGAAGTCGTGGATCTCCTTTTTTCTGGGTTTCTTTATTAACCCAACCATCTTTAACAAACGCTTTAATAAAGATAAAAGAATTGGGTACTAAAAAATGACGAAACTTAAGGTATTGCTCTCCAAAAATTTTAAACTCATAACTTTCGTTATAATCTTCTACAATGAATAGTGCCCATCCTTTTCCCATTTTTGTTTCTCGATGTTGCACCTCTCCAACCATACCACCAAAACACATTTCTTTACTAATAAAATTTTCTAAATTATTAAAATCTGAAGCGGTGCAGTTACAAAAACGGGTAATCTCTGTCTTAAAATCATCTAATGGATGTCCAGAAATATAAATTCCCACTACTTCTTTCTCTTGCTTCAATTTTTTAAGTGTTCCCCATTCCTCACAAGGAGGAACTTCCGGTTCTGGAATTTGCACTTCACTACCCCCTCCAAATATATCTAATTGATCGCTATTTTGAGATTCCTGAAACTTAGATGCAAATCGCAAAACTTTTTCAATAAATAAGACCCCCTTTTCATCCGGATGTAAATATTGAGCTCTATGAGTATCGAAACCATCAAAACCACCAGCCAATGCTAATCCTTCAAAAGCTTTTTTATTTGCTGCTCGTAAATCAATTCTTTTAGCTAAATCAAATACCGATTTATATTTCCCATCAACTCTAGTTTCAACAATAGTCGCTACCGCGTTTCCTCCAACACCTTTGATTGCACCCATTCCAAAACGAATGGCTCCTTTATCATTTACTGTAAACTTATAATGCGACTCATTCACATCTGGACCTAATACCTCTAGCCCCATCCTACGACATTCCTCCATAAAAAAGCTTACCTGCTTAATATCATTCATATTATTAGATAAAACGGCAGCCATATATTCCGCTGGATAATGTGCTTTTAAATAAGCGGTTTGATATGCAATCCAAGCATAACAAGTAGAGTGTGATTTATTAAAGGCATAACTTGCAAAGGCTTCCCAATCTTTCCATATTTTTTCAAGTTTTTCTTCATCATGTCCATTTTCTGTGGCTTGAGAAATAAACTTAGGTTTCATTTTATCCAAAACTGCAATTAGTTTTTTACCCATCGCTTTTCGCAGGACATCAGCTTCTCCTTTTGTAAAGTTTGCTAGCTTTTGAGAAAGTAACATCACTTGCTCCTGATAAACGGTAATACCGTAAGTTTCTTTTAAAAACTCTTCCATTGCAGGAAGGTCATATAGAATTTCTTCATCTCCATTTTTACGATTCACAAAACTTGGTATATATTCTATTGGACCAGGACGATATAATGCATTCATTGCAATTAAATCGTCAAAAACAGTAGGTTTTAAATCTTTTAAATATTTCTGCATTCCTGCAGATTCATACTGAAATATTCCTACAGTTTCTCCTTTTTGAAATAACTCAAAGGTAGGTTCATCATCTAACGAAAACGTATCTGGATCTAAATCTATTTGATGCTTTAACTTTACCAATTTAACGGTATCTTTTATCAAGGTTAAAGTTTTTAAACCAAGGAAATCCATTTTTAACAAACCAGCACTTTCTACTACCGAGTTGTCGAATTGGGTAACATACATATCGGAATCCTTTGCAGTCGCAACAGGAACAAAATTGGTGATATCGGATGGAGTTATAATGACACCACAAGCATGGGTTCCTACATTACGAACCGAACCTTCCAAAATTCTTGCTTGATTAACAGTTTGCGCTTCTAAATTATTTCCCTCAGCAATTACTAAAAGTTCGTTAACCTTGGGCACTTCGTCGTTTCTAAATTTTTTCCGTATTTCAGAATCTGTATAACCAAATATTTTTTTTAATTTGGTCATATTAGGGATTAACTTCGATATGCGATCTGCAGAATTTAAGGGTAAATCTAAAACACGTGCCGTATCACGAATGGAAGATTTAGCAGCCATCGTTCCATACGTAATAATTTGAGCTACTTGATTGCTTCCATATTTTTTAATTACATAATCCAATACCTTGCCTCTACCTTCATCATCAAAATCAATATCAATATCCGGCATACTCACACGTTCAGGATTTAAAAAACGTTCAAAAAGCAAGTTATATTTAATGGGGTCGATATTCGTAATCCAAAGACAATATGCCACTACACTTCCTGCTGCAGATCCCCTTCCTGGACCTACTGAAACATCCATTTTTCTTGCTTCTGCAATAAAATCTTGACAAATTAAAAAATAACCTGGATAGCCAGTATTTGAAATTACCCTCAACTCAAAATCAAGCCTCTCTTTTATTTCGTCTGTTAGTTCTTCATATCTTTTTTTAGCACCTTTATAAGCAAGTCCTCTTAAGTATGCATTCTCCCCCCTTTTACCTCCATCTTTATCATCTTCTAGGTCTTGAAATTCTTCAGGTATATCAAACTTAGGGAGTAATACATCTCTTTTTAAGCTATAAGACTCTACTTTATCTATGACTTCAGAAATAGAAGTAATGGCTTCTGGAAGATCCTTAAACAAGGATTTCATTTCAGATTGAGATTTAAAATAATATTCTTGATTTGGAAGTCCATACCGATAACCTCGACCTCGACCTATAGGTGTTGCCTGCTTTTCGCCATCTTTTACACACAATAAAATATCATGTGCATTGGCATCTTCTTTAGCTATGTAAAACGTATTATTACTTGCCACCAACTTCACTTGGTGTTTTTTAGCCATCGGAATTAATACGGAATTAACCCTCTTTTCGTCTTCTTGATTGTGTCTAGAAACCTCCACATACAAATCATCTCCAAATGTTTCTTTCCACCAAACTAATGATTCTTCTGCCTGTTTTTCACCGATGTTTAAAATTTTATTTGGCACTTCTCCATATAAACTTCCTGTAAGTACCATAATATCTTCTTTGTATTTTTCGATGATGGTCCTATCAATTCTTGGAACATAATAAAAACCATCTGTAAACGCCAAAGAGGACATTTTCGCAAGATTGTGATAGCCATTTTTATTTTTTGCCAACAAGACAATTTGATATCCATTGTCCTTATGGTTTTTATTTAAATGATCTTCACATACAAAAAACTCACAACCAACAATGGCTTTTATTTTTTTAGAAGCATCTTCTTCCGACAATGATTGATTATAATTACTAACCTGCATCACAAAATGAAAAGCCCCCATCATATTTCCTGAATCTGTTAAAGCAATAGCAGGCATATTATTATCGGCAGCAGCTTTTACAAGGTTTTGAGTACTTGAAGTAGATTGAAGTATTGAAAACTGTGAATGATTGTGCAGGTGAGCAAATGAAATATCCTCAAGACCAGCAATATTTTCTTCTATTATAGCTGTTGAAATCTCATCTTCTTGAGTTAATTTTTCTAAGTCTTTTCTTATTTTTGCAGATGCTTTTTTTAAATTAATATGTTTTAATCCAATCAACTCAATAGGTTGTGGATTTATCTCTTTAAAAGTTTCAAAATAATCAGGCTCCACCTTTAATTCTTTCGCAGTAAATAATTTGCGGCGTATTAGTTCTAAAAAACAACGCGTGGTTGCTTCTACATCGGCAGTTGCATTATGAGCTTCACTGAATGGTTTATTAAATAAAAACGTATGTAACTCCGATAAAGTTGGTAATTTAAATTTTCCACCTCTACCTCCTGGCAACTGACAGAGTTGAGCGGTTAATTCTGTACAGGTATCTAATGCCGGAAAATTAAGCAAAGGGTTCTCTATCCCTAACCGATGGAATTCTGCTCCCATAATATTATTGTCAAAACCAAGATTCTGCCCAACAATAAAAATAGTTTTTGAAAGTGCTTTTTGAAATTTTTCAATAACCTCCTCTAGAAGTATTCCATTTTTTTGTGCTAATTCGGTTGAAATACCATGAATCTTTTCAGCATCATACGGAATATTAAAACCTTCTGGTTGCACTAAATAATCTTCATGTTCTAACAATGCTCCATTTTTGTCATGCAATTGCCAAGCTATCTGTATACACCTTGGCCAATTATCACTGTCCGTTAAAGGTGCATTCCAACGTTTTGGGAGTCCAGTAGTTTCGGTATCAAAAATTAAAAACATAAAAAAATAGAAGGGTTAAATTTTTTTTAAATCGTAATTAATCTAAAGGTTTAAAAATATAAAAATCACTTTTTATAATAGACTAAAATTGTAAAGAGTTGTTAACTTTTTTTTCATTTGAGTTATGGACAGATCGCAGAGATCTCCGACACTAATTTTAAATATGCTTTGACTAATACTTTATGTTTATGAACCATCTGTGGAATATAGATGGCGAACAAGACTATTAAAGAGTAAATAAAAAGGCTTAAAGATTACAATGCTGTATTCTTTAGGCCTTTTCTGTTGAGATTCTTCGCCACGATTACTCGAGGATCTGAATGACAAGCTTTAATAAAAAAATTCTATAAAAATTTCATTAATACGTCACGTTAAACTGTCCGGCATTTACCGTATTGGTTGGTGTTTGAAATTGAAACGTTCCAGAAATAGTCTTTTCAATAGTATCATGAGTGTTTATTGTTACTTCTCCTGATATACTAGTTTCATTGCCTGAACCATCATCAGCTTCAGCAACAAACCCTTCGTTTAAAATATCAAAAGTGCCATTTTCTACATCAGTAGGTACACCGATAAGTATTTCTTTAGAATTAATAAAACCGTTTATTAAAATAGTGTTTCCAATAACATTAGCAACGACATCCAATGGCACAAAAACATTCCCATCTAATTCAGCTGAAAAAGAACCTGCATTAGTTCCAGGGCCTAAATCAATATCATAAGGAACTTTATAGAATACTCCTCCGGTGATAGATAATGTGTCTAAACCCATGGAGATACCTTTAAAATTAAATTCTCCTGTAATGATTTGTTCTTCTGTTGAAACCTCATTTATGATCATCGATCCTTCACCGCCAGGAACAGCTGTTGAGTATACCATTCCATTACGGTCTTCATAAATTGCAAAATTCTCTGATCCTTCTCCAAAAATCAAACTAACTCCTTCTGGCGGATATTTACCACGTAAAGTTATTATTTGATTACTGTTTTTTCCTTGTAGCACAAAATATGCTCCATTTTCTATATAATTAGCTTTCGAAAAACTTGCTCTGTAAAAATTATCTTCGATACTGGCTTCAAATGCTTGAGAATTCGTTTCGATTTTTTCACAGCCCACTAAAAGTATGGTTGTAAAGAGCAGAATTAGTAAGTTTTTCATAAATAAATAAATAGAAAAGGGTTTTTACAAATGTAAAGAAAAAGTTGAAACTATTGAATTTCAAAATAAAATATTATTATCTTTGCAGACTTAAATTATAAACCGGGGTCGGGAACCTCAAAAATTAATAGATATGCCCGTAAAAATTAGATTACAAAGACATGGTAAAAAAGGAAAACCTTTTTACTGGATCGTAGCTGCTGATAGCCGCTCAAAAAGAGATGGTAAGTACCTTGAAAAACTAGGAACTTATAACCCAAATGTAAACCCTGCTGAAATCAATCTTGATATTGATGGAACTGTACAGTGGCTCCATAATGGTGCGCAACCTACAGATACAGCAAGAGCAATTCTTTCTTACAAAGGTGTGATGTTAAAAAAACATTTAGCTGGCGGTGTTAAGAAAGGTGCATTTACTGAAGAGCAGGCTGAAGAAAAATTCAATGCTTGGTTAGAAGGAAAAAGTAAAGAAGTAGCAAGCAAACGTACGCTACTTAGTGATGCTGAAGATAAAATTAAAGCAGCTGCTTTTGCAGCTGAAAAAGCAGTAAACGAACAACGTATCGCTGACGCAACTCCTGTAGTGGAAGTTGTTGAAGAAGAAACTACTACTACAGTAACTGAAGAAGAAGCTCCTAAAAAAGAATCTATTGACGATGCAGCAACTGAAGCAGCAGCACCCGCTAAAGAAGAGGCACCAGTTGTAGAAGCTAAGAAAGAAGAAGAATAAATTTTTTACTATGCAAAAGGAGGATTGCTTCTACTTGGGCAAAATTGTTAAAAAATATAGTTTTAAAGGAGAATTACTTGTAAAGTTAGATACAGATGATCCTAAATTTTATACTAAAATGGAATCAGTTTTTGTTGAAAAAAACAAAAATTTGGTTCCATTTTTTATTGAACGAAGTTCTCTTCATAAATCGGAACTCCTTCGAGTAAAATTTGAAAATATAAATGGTGATGAAGATGCTGACCCTTTAATAAATAGTCATTTATTTTTACCGCTTGATTTATTACCAAAATTAATTGGTAATAAATTTTATTTTCATGAAATTATTGGTTTTAAGGTTACAGATAGCTCTTTTGGAGAAGTAGGATTAATTACTGGAGTCAACGAAAGCACTTTCCAACCGCTATTTGAAATTGATCGTAATGGAAAAGAAATATTAATTCCATTGATAGACAATTTTATTAAAAACGTAGATAGAGATAATAAAACTATTCAACTTGAGGTTCCAGAGGGGTTGATTGAAATTTATCTTTAGGAAAACCTAAAAAATAATTTTAATGCGTTATTGGAAATAATTAATTTTACTCCAAACATAAATAGAACTTAATCATTTTTTACTCCCTTTAAAATTAGGGAAACAAAAAATATTAAAAACAAAGCAGTTATTTTATAATGAAGTTTGACTTTAAACAGTTTTCTGTTCAACAGGATCGATGTGCTATGAAAATTGGTACTGATGGTGTTTTATTAGGTGCTTGGGTATCTTTAGAGAAAAAACCTCAAAGTATCCTAGATATTGGTGCAGGAACAGGAATTATATCTCTTCAATTAGCGCAACGATGCTTTGCTGAAACACTAGAAGCTATAGAAATTGACGAAGAGGCATTTGAACAATGTGTTTTAAATTTTGAAAACTCTCCATGGGGAGACCGTTTATTTTGTTTTCATGCCTCTGCACAAGAATTTGCAGCAGAAATGGAAGAAGAATACGATTTAATTATTTCAAACCCTCCTTTTTATTCCGATACATATAAATCTGAGGATAACCAAAGAAATACCGCTCGTTTCACAGACACACTGCCTTTTAAAGACTTAGTGATTTTTGCATATCAATTTCTTTCAGAAAAAGGGATATTTGCTTTGATACTTCCTAGAAAAGAAGAAGAAAATTTTATCGCTTTAGCTTCAGAAGTTGGATTATTTCCGAAGCGAATCTGCAGAGTTAAAGGCAATCTAACTTCCGAAGTAAAAAGGAGTTTATTAGAGTTTACATTTGAGAAAATCGAAATAATTAAGGAAGAACTTACTCTTGAAATCTCAAGGCATGTTTATACCGAAGATTACAAAAAATTAGTTAACAATTTTTATCTAAAAATGTAATTACAATTCTCTAAGTAAAGGCCTAGTTAAACAAGTGGGGCCACCACCACCATAAACACTAATATGCTCACCTTGATAACTTATAACTTTACATCCAGCTTGTATTAATGCCTTTTCAGTTTTGGGATTTCCTTGAACCATCAGACAATCTCTAGGTGCAATTGCCAATACATTACAGCCCATTGATTCAAACTCTTCCTCAGGAACTTCTACCAGTTGATAATTTCTTTTTAATAATTCGTTTCTAAATTTTATAGGCATTAATGGAGAATAAACAACTGCTAAATCTTTAGCTATAGGACTTAAAATAGACATTAAATGAAATACATCTGACCTTCCTTTATAATGAGGCAGTTCAGCTACAATTATCTGAACACCTTTGGGCTCTAGCATCTTTTTTAATTGCAAAATTCCCTCCTCATTGGTTCTATAGGTATGACCTACAGCTAATGTTTTTTCATCTAACCAAGCAACGTCTCCTCCTTCTAAAGTTCCTGGCGCTTCTATTATTCCTAATATTGGAATAGAATGATTTTTATAGGCTTGCATTTGAGCTCCTGGCTCGTTTAACCTTCCCGATTTTCCCATATTGCAAATAATCATCCCAAAATCGGTTGCAATGGATGCATCTCGGCAATAAATAGAATCTATAGTTACATTATCATTAAAAGGAAACTCCTTTAATAAGGCACCATTTTTTTGAATTGCTTTTTTAAATATCTCATACTCTTCAAAAGAGTTTTGAAAATAAGGTTGACTTAAATAATGTAATTCTTGCCATTGTTCCTCTAACAGTTTTTCTGAAACAAAAGCATTTTGTACAGGTTTAATAAAAACTGATTTTAATTGATGATACTCTGAATGATATGTCGTCTTCATTAGACTTCCTTTACATTTTTAGATTTACCTCGCAAACGCTTACTATATAAGCAACAAGCTACAGATAATATAATTAAACTTCTCTATTACATACAATAAATGACGATTTTAATGACTTAGAGGCTTCGCCTTAGTGGTTGTGAAGATAGCATAATATGTGTATGTATATATTTTTATAGAAAGTTTTGAGAGAAAAAGAGTGGTAGTATGGTAAAAGTCAATTATAGTAAGGGATAAGAAGCGAAAAGAGTGGTAAAAGTATGGTAAAAGGTTGGTAAAGTATGGTCGATTATAGAGTAAATCACGCCTTTTTTAACTCATCAACAGACTGAGGAGAATAAACCACGCCTTTTTAACCCTTGTATGATAACTGTCATAATTCAGAACTCTTAACCCGTATACTTTTACATTCACATAAAATAAAAACCAATTTAAGATGGATAAAGGAAAAGACAAAGAAGATAAAGAAGGTAAAGAAGGGGAGGATAAATGGGCTTTAGTATTCGTGGGATTAGTTTTTGTATGCGTCTCAGCGGGACTGTCAAACATAGGTATGGATTTTGGAGAATCATTGGGTAAAACTATAAAAGGCTTTGTGATTTTAGGAGGATTTGCTTTGGTAATTTATATATTAATAAACATAAGAGGTTAATAAACGTTTAGTAAATCACGCCTTTTTAAGGTTTTTTAAAAAATTGAAGGATACAGAGTATATTTATGATAAGATCACTAAGGCGAAGCCTATCTAAAAAGAAAACTCCCATAAGAAACTAATCCTATGAGAGTTGAGGGGTTTTTTATTGCCTTTTTTAATGAAATATGTTATTAGTTTAATTATTAAATGTAATTTGACCTTTAAATAAATTAACTTCTATGAAACAAATACTTCTTGTAACTGCCTTATTTTTAGTGTTTATTGGAAAATCACAAGAAACTAAAAATACCACCTTTACTAAAAATGAGTTGATTAAAGCTGCGGTTGAAATCATGAACTCTACAGGAACCTGTGCATTGATAACTCAAGATGAAAATGGAATTTCTAGAGCTCGAACAATGGATCCATTTCCTCCAGAGAAAGACATGATTGTTTGGTTTGGCACAAACCCTATGAGTAGAAAAGTAGCACAAATCAAAAATGATACTAAAGTGACAATTTACTACAGAGACAAAGACGATTCTGGCTATGTAATGATTCACGGAAAAGCAGAAATCATAAACGATTCTGTATCAAAAAATAAGTATTGGAAAGATTCTTGGAAATCTTTTTACCCCAACAAAAAAGAAAGTTATTTGCTAATAAAGGTCACTCCTATTTGGATGGAAATTGTAAGTTCACCAAGAAATATTACTGGCTCAGAAGAAACCTGGGAACCTCCGATGTTATTTTTTTAATGTTACTTTTTGCTATAAGGCTACCAATATATTTTCCTGAAAAGATAAAAGAAGCTACTCCTAAAGTAGTAAATGCATTAAGTAAGAATTTTGGACACCTCATTTTTATAAGTTTTAAGATTAAGGCGTTAAGATAATAAATTTACGTAATATATAAATCCAATGAGAGCATATGCTCAAAGTGGGGATGTGTTTACAACCCGAAAGACAAACAGAGCTTTCCGAATGCATAAACATCCTTAAATCCATCTTCTTTTAAGTGCCAAAGGATACGTCTATAACCACACAAGAAGTCTTCATTAGACTTCTTATTTATATATTAGTATTTAGGTAGTGAAAAAGAACTACCCTGGCTTTGTATTTACTTATTTAATTAACTATAGCATCATATGAATTGATGCAAGTATGCAAATTATTCGTCATTTATTTCGTCAAATTATAAGGGGATGGACTATGTGTAGTTCATCAAAAAAAAGTAAAGTTGTATCTAATTTAAATTATGGTCAATAATGAATATGAACACCATTAATAATATGAACAGAATAACCCATTGAAATATTACTAAAAAACGTTCTACAAGTGCTGCCATTTTATATTCTCCGTGCTTTCTTAACCAATCTTCAAACATTCTTGGATTTATCATTAAGAACATTAAAAACAACGCAGCTACAAAAAATAATTGTTCTATTAACTGATTCATAAGTTTGTTTAATTCTTCTGTAAAGATAATAAAATACGATTTAAATGCCTTCGGCTTGGAGGATTAGGAAAGGTATTCATATTAAACCAATATAAGCATACCAAACAACTACGATACTCTTATACCTTTTAAATTATAAATACACAATCTACCTATCATTTATACCGTAATTGATGAGTATTGTAGAGCTAATTGTATGGTATCAAAGAATTTAACATATTAACTAGGTTGCTTACGTTAGTTTTCTTTGTTTTTAATCCATTTCATATAAATATATACAGGTATTCCAATTAGTATTAACAAAAAACCATAGAAAACAGTTTCATATCCAGAACCATATATTGCCCATAAAGAATAAGCAAAACCTAAAGCAGATAATATAAATGTTTTAATCCAACTTTTAGTATGAAGCTTTTTTTCAATGACAATTAAAGCATATGATGCTGCAGTAAATAAATATGGCATTAATATAACCAATACTGTTAGTTGAACAATAAATTCAAATTGTTCAACCAAACCCTCTGTATAGTTCATTAACATCACAATCGATGACAATACACCACCGACAATAAATCCATTAACAGGAGCACCATTTTTATTTTCTTTCTTAAAAAAATCTGGGAACAAATCATCTTTTGCAGTTGCCATAGAAATTTGACCTGTAATTAAAATCCATCCATTCAACACTCCGATTCCAGAAATTAAAACACCCACAGCAACAAAATAACCACCATAACTCCCCCCAATAATTTTAGCAGCTTCTGCAAATGGCGCAGGAGAATTTTGTAAAATATCTAAAGGTAAAACACCAAATAAGACAACGGTACCTAAAATATATAAAATCGTAACAATAATAGTTCCCAACATGGTAGCTCTTGGTATAGTTTTATCAGGATTTTTTATATTCCCTGCGGGTATGGTAGCACATTCTATACCTAAAAAAGCATACAGCGTTAAAGTGGCAACTGCAGAAATAGCTGAAAAATTACTTTCTCCTATTAAATTAAATGCAGGAAAATTGTCAAACTCAAAAAAGAAGAGTCCTATAATAATAACAAACAGAAGTGGTAATATTTTAAATATGGTAGTAATTAGTTGAATTTTACCTGACTCTTTAATTCCTCTAGCATTAATCCAAGTAAATATCCAAATAAGTGCTAAACCAAGGCTAACAGATAATATCGAATTGGTTGTTAGTTCAGGAATAAAAAAGCTGGCGGCACCTATTATAGCTATTGCAATAGCTCCATTACCTACCCAACAAGCAATCCAATAACCCCAAGCAACCAAAAATCCTATAAAATCACCAAATCCTGCTTTTGAGTATATATAAGGCCCTCCACTTTTACTAACAATAATCCTACTAAAATTACTAAATATTTTTGCTAAAATTAAAGCACCAGTAGCAGTAAATACCCATCCTACTAGGCTTATACTTCCATAGCTTGATAATACCGCAGGTAAAACAAATATACCTACACCTATCATATTACCAACTACCAGTGAGGTTGTGGTCAGCAAACCAATCTTTTGAGATTTAGTTTTCATATATTATAATAAATTAGTTAAATTTAAAGTTCGTTTACGAAAATACAATAAACACATTTAGCCATGCAAAAAATGTTTCATATCAATTCAGATATTTCTAAAGCAGAAACTTTACCAGCAACTTTTTATAAAGACAAAGATATTTTTGAAAAGGTAAAAGAGAAAATATTCTTAAAAACTTGGCAATGGATTGGTGATGAAAATTTAGTAAAGCTTCCTCAATCAGTTTATCCTTTAGTGCTTCTAGATAATTATTTAACGGAACCCTTAGTCATCGTAAGAAACGAGAAAGATGAAATCAATTGTTTTACTAATGTTTGTACCCACAGAGGGAATTTAGTGGCCTTACATCCTGGTAAAGTAAAAAAACTGACCTGCATGTATCATGGCAGACGTTTTAATTTAGATGGAGCATTTGAATATATGCCAGAGTTTGAAGATGCAGATGATTTTCCAAGACCTTGTGATAATTTACATAAGTTTCCATTAGAAAAATGGGGACCTTTATTGTTTGTAGGTTTAAATCCTGAGTTTCAGTTTTCAAAAGTAATCGATAAAATGAAAGAACGTATTGGTTTTCTTCCATTAGATGAATTTTCCTTAGACACCTCCATCAGCAAAGATTTTCTAGTTCATGCAAATTGGGCATTATATTGTGATAATTATTTAGAAGGTTTTCATGTTCCTTTTGTACATGAAGGTTTAAACAAAATGCTTGATTATGGCAGCTATAAAACAGAAATCTACGAGCATTGCAATCTCCAAATTGGTTATACAAATGAAGCTACTGAAGTATTTGACTTACCAGAAGGTCATTTAGATTATGGTAAAAATGTAGCTGCTTATTATTATTGGGTTTTCCCAAATATGATGTTTAACTTTTACCCATGGGGTCTTTCTTTGAATATAGTTAAACCAATCGATATTAATAGAACTAAAGTGTCTTTTATCTCTTATGTATATGATCCAACTAAATTAAATAAAGGAGCGGGTAACGATTTGGATAAAGTAGAACGGGAAGATGAGTTTGTAGTGGAAAATGTTCAAAAAGGAGTGAATTCTTCTTTTTATAAGGCAGGAAGGTTTTCGCCAAAAAGGGAAAAGGGGGTACATCACTTTCATAGCTTACTGGCACTGTATTTAAATAAATAATTTTGAAATATTTATTTAATTTCTCTCTAGAATAAGTGCAAAATTGCATAGCATTAATTACTTTTGACAAATAAATAAATAAACTATGAAACCTGATTTATTTGAAGCACCAGATTATTACAATCTTGATGATTTATTAACAGATGAACATAAATTAATCCGTGATACCGCTAGAGAATGGGTAAAACGAGATGTTTCTCCTATTATTGAAGAATATGCTCAAAAAGCAGAATTTCCCGATCAAATAATAAAAGGATTAGCTGATATTGGCGCTTTTGGACCTTATATTCCTGAAGAATATGGTGGCGCTGGATTGGATCAGATTTCATATGGGTTAATTATGCAAGAAATTGAACGTGGAGATAGTGGTGTGAGAAGTACCGCTAGTGTTCAATCTTCTTTAGTAATGTATCCAATATGGAAATATGGAAATGAAGAACAACGCATGAAATATCTTCCAAAATTAGCTTCTGGTGAATTTATTGGATGCTTTGGGTTAACAGAACCAGATTTCGGATCGAATCCTGGAGGAATGGTTACCAATTTTAAAGATATGGGTGATCATTATCTTTTAAATGGTGCTAAAATGTGGATAAGTAATTCTCCGTTTGCAGATATCGCAGTCGTTTGGGCAAAAAATCAAGAAGGAAGAATACATGGTTTAATTGTGGAGCGTGGTATGAAAGGTTTTTCTACTCCAGAAACTCACAACAAATGGTCTCTTCGTGCTTCAGCTACTGGAGAATTAATTTTTGACAATGTAAAAGTGCCGAAAGAAAATCTATTACCTAATAAATCTGGTTTAGGAGCTCCTTTGGGATGTTTAGACTCGGCTCGATATGGAATTGCATGGGGAGCCATTGGAGCGGCAATGGACTGTTATGATACAGCTCTTAGGTATAGTAAAGAAAGAATTCAATTTGGAAAACCAATTGGACAGTTTCAATTACAACAAAAGAAATTAGCGGAGATGATTACTGAAATAACTAAAGCTCAATTATTAACTTGGCGTTTGGGTGTTTTAAAAAATGAAGGTAAAGCAACTACTGCTCAAATCTCCATGGCTAAAAGAAATAATGTAGAGATGGCAATTAATATTGCTCGGGAAGCGAGACAAATGTTAGGTGGCATGGGAATTTCTGGTGAATATTCTATTATGCGTCATTCTATGAATTTAGAAAGCGTAATTACCTATGAAGGAACCCACGATATCCATTTATTAATTACAGGAATGGATGTTACAGGGCTAAATGCTTTTAAATAAATAAAAAAAATGATAAATTTAAAATCCTACTAGATCATATATCTAGTAGGATTTTTTATGGGTATTAAGTTTAACAGATTTATTAGTCACTGCTTTTTTTTATCTTAAATACCAGACTCTTTTCTAGCAAATACTAAATCATTAAGCAGGTTTTTTGGATTTAATAAGCTTACTTTAAACTTGATTTGTAAAATACTTCGTAAATTGTTGCAAACATTCCTTCTAATTTAAATATTCAAAATCATGAGTAATTATCATATAAAGCACCTTGAAGAATACTATAAGATTTATCGTAAATCAGTAAGGGAACCGGAAGCATTTTGGGAAAAAATTGCTGAAGAGCATTTTACATGGTACAAAAAGTGGGACAACGTATTGGAATGGGATTTTAAAAAACCGGAAATAAAATGGTACCAAGGAGCAAAACTTAATATAACCGAAAATTGTATAGATCGACATTTAAGTACAAAAGGAAACAAAACTGCAATCCTATTCGAGCCAAATAATCCAGTTGAAGAAACACAGCATATTACCTATAATCAATTGCATGAGCGTGTTAATAGATTTGCCAATGTTTTAAAAAATGAAGGCCTTAAAAAAGGAGACAGGGTTTGCATCTATTTACCAATGATTCCTGATTTGGCAATTTCTGTATTGGCTTGTGCACGAATTGGAGTAATTCATTCTGTCGTTTTTGCTGGGTTTTCGGCTACAGCATTATCAACACGAATAAATGATAGTGATTGTAAAATAGTAATTACCTGTGACGGTTCGTATAGAGGTAATAAAACCATCGATTTAAAAGAAATTGTGGACGATGCTTTAAATAATTGCGCTGGTGTTAAATCAGTATTAGTTGCAAAAAGAATAAACTCTGAAGTAACTATGAAGGAAGGTCGTGATAAATGGCTTCAACCGCTATTAAACAATGCCTCATCAGAATGTGAACCAGAAGTTATGGATGCAGAAGACCCTTTATTTATCCTTTATACTTCAGGATCTACAGGAAAACCTAAAGGAATGGTTCATACCACTGCTGGTTATATGGTTTATACCGCTTATACTTTTAAAAATGTATTTAATTATAAAAACGATGACATTTATTGGTGCACTGCTGATATTGGTTGGATAACTGGCCATAGTTATATTGTATATGGACCTTTAGCAAATGGTGCCACTACCGTTATGTTTGAAGGAGTACCTAGCTATCCTGATTATGGTCGTTTTTGGGAAATTGTTGAAAAACATAAAATCACCCAATTCTATACGGCACCAACAGCTATTAGAGCATTAGCAAAAGAGCATTTAGATTATACAACTAAACACGATTTATCCTCATTAAAAGTACTAGGTTCTGTTGGAGAACCAATTAATGAGGAGGCTTGGAATTGGTATAATGATCATATCGGGAAAAAGAAAAGCCCAATTGTAGATACTTGGTGGCAGACAGAAACTGGCGGAATCTTAATTTCTCCACTGCCAAATATAACTCCAACCATACCTACCTATGCAAGTTTACCCTTACCTGGGATACAGCCATGTTTAATGGATGAAAAAGGGAAAGAAATAATTGAAAATCAAATAGACGGACGTTTATGCATCAAATATCCTTGGCCTTCAATCGCTAGGACTATTTGGGGAAATCACCAACGATATAAAGAAACCTATTTTTCTACTTATGAGAATAAATACTTTACAGGAGATGGAGCCCTGCGAAATACCATAGGTTATTACAGAATAACAGGTAGGGTTGATGATGTAATTATTGTTTCTGGACATAATTTAGGAACAGCTCCAATTGAAGACGTTATAAATGAGCACCCTGCTATTGCAGAATCTGCTATCGTAGGATTTCCTCACGAGGTTAAAGGAAATGCTTTATATGGTTATGTAATTTTAAAAGAAACTTTAGAAAAGAACTCATTCGATAAATTACGTAAAGAAATCAATCAAATGATTACAGAACATATAGGGCCTATTGCTAAACTTAACAAAATTCAGTTCACACCAGGATTACCTAAAACACGTTCTGGAAAAATCATGAGACGTATTTTACGTAAAATAGCCGCTAACGAAACTGATAATTTAGGAGATACTTCTACGCTATTAAATCCAGAAATTGTTCAAGAAATTATTGATAATTCACTTTAAAAAGAGTCTTGTCTTCAATTATTATATAATATAAAGTAAAATACCTTTAGAAATTTAAAACCTAGTATAAAAAGCATCATCTCATAAAGAAATGATTAAAATTAAATTTATTTTGGAAGATCTTTAAAAATTACTGACTCGTTTATTTACGATACGTTAATTACGTTTTCTATTTGAGGAGCATATTTTTTAATAGTCATTTCAACTCCACTTTTCAATGTCATTTGATTAACAGTACAATCCACACAAGCACCTTGTAATTGGACTCTTACAGTCTTTTCATTTTCAATAGATAGTAAGGTTATATCTCCACCATCATTTTGTAAAAAAGGACGGATTTCATCCAATGCTTTTTGTACATTATTTTTTAATTCTTCAGACATAAATTAATTTTTAGCTGCAGAGCAACCCACAGAATTAGTCATTTGTATAGCTTCAGTGGGCGGTAATATTTCATTCCTATTTTCTAATTCTTTAATTACTCCTTTTGTTAACTTTTCAAACGCATTAGATAAAGTAGTGTTTTCTTGTAAAGCTGCTGGTCTTCCATTATCTCCAGCTTCTCTAATACTTTGAACCAAGGGTATTTCTCCTAAAAATGGAATATTTAAGTCATTAGAAAGATTTTTAGCTCCTTCTTTCCCAAATATATAATATTTATTCTCAGGTAATTCTTTAGGCGTAAAATAAGCCATATTCTCAATAATTCCTAATACAGGAACTTGTATGTTGTCCTGTTGGAACATTGAAACGCCTCTTCTAGCATCTGCCAAAGCAACAGCTTGAGGAGTACTTACAACAACTGCTCCTGTAATTGGCATAGACTGCATAATACTCAAATGAATATCTCCAGTTCCTGGAGGAAGATCGATCAACATATAATCAAGATAACCCCATGCTGCATCAAAAATAAGCTGATTTAATGCTTTGGATGCCATGGGACCTCTCCAAATTACTGCCTGTTCGGGAGTTGTAAAAAATCCAATAGACAAAATGCTAACTCCATAATTTTCGACAGGTTTCATTTTACTTTTACCATCAATAGTTTTTGAAAGAGGACGTTCATTTATTACATCAAACATCATTGGAATTGATGGTCCGTAAATATCAGCGTCTAAAACTCCTACTTTATAGCCCATTTTTGATAAAGTAACTGCAAGATTTGCTGTAATGGTTGATTTTCCTACTCCTCCTTTACCCGAAGCTACTGCTATAATATTTTTAATTCCTGGTATTTTTTTACCTTTAATAAGGTTTGGATTCGCAGGCTGAATAGGTACTTCAATTTTAATATTAACTATTACCTTAGCATCTTGTGATACTTTTTCCTTTATAGTTTTGATAATATCAGATTTAGCTCTTTTTTTTATATGAAGAGCAGGAGTAGATATTTCTATATCTACAATAACTTCGTCTGCAAAAGTCATAATATTTTTCACCGCACCACTTTCTACCATATTTTTACCTTCGCCTGCAACGGTAATAGTTTCAAGTGCTTTTAAAATATCTTCCTTATTAAATTTCATAGCAATATTTCTCTATAATTATCTTAGTAATAGGGATTACCAAGAGATGATTTGATAATTAATTTAGATTAATTTTGAAATACAAATATACAAGGAAATGCGTTTTTAATCAGGTTAATTAAATAAAATATATCCGCATTTAATTACAATTCTTTTTGGGGATCCCAAAAATATTTTTCAAAGTTTTGAATTTGATTTTCTTCCACCACCACTCCTTCACTTTCCAATAATTGTTGCATCAAATTAGTACCTCCAAAATGATGTTTTCCGCTTAACAAACCCAACCTGTTAACAACACGATGCGCGTAAACATCTGGATTGTTGTGAGATGCATTCATTGCCCAACCAACCATTCGAGCACTTTTCGGGCTTCCTAAATATTTAGCTAATGCACCATAAGAAGTAACTCTACCGTAAGGAATTTTTGCGGCTACTTGATGTACTTTTTTAAAAAAACCAATGTCCTTTGCCATTAAATTGTTCTAATAATCTTTATAAGAGTAAAAACCGAAACAATAGCAGTAACGGTTCCAATAAGATAGTTCATATTCAAATTCATTTTTCGTTGATTTTCTTTTGGTCTGAAAAACCATATATATGCAAGCATTACAACAAAAGCACCTATCGTAGAACCTATTACGGTTGCAAATACACTTAAAATCGAAAAAGAAAACCATTTAAAAGAAGCGAATGTAATACTAATATATACCCAATATGGTATTGGTAATAAATTAACAGCACTTAAAAAAAACCCTCTTATAAATAATTTTGCTTTTGATTTAACTTCCTCTGTTTCTGGTTTTTTAGTAGTATCTTTTGCTATAAAAAAGAAAAAAATGGTAATACTTATAAATACTCCTAAGACAACTTTTTGAAGCACAGTGATAATCTCTGGGTTTTTATCTAAAAATCGAGCAAAAACTAATGCTATTAAGGTTTGAATTAAAATAGCTAAAGTTGCTCCAGCCACAAAAAAATATGCATTGTATTTTCCTTGACTCATACTTATTTTTGCAGCATACATATTTAACAAACCAGGAACAGATGTTGATATAATGGTCCCAAATAGTCCAAAAAATAAGTAATAAATAAAATCCATAGGAGGCAAATTAAGTTCGTAATATAACAAAATTCAAATTAAGAAAAATTAAAACGCAAATAGGTAATCTTTTTATTAATAGCTAGATACTGGCTTTCATAATAAGTTTGAATATTTGTCACTTCTTTTGGAGCATTTGTGGTGCCATATACATCGTGATGGGCATATTCAATCGTTAAACCAAGACCTTGTAAAAGGCCCAAAGTATATCCGTGCATATATTCACTATCCGTTTTAAGATGGACCATTCCATTTGGTTTCAGAATTTTTTTATACTTATTTAAAAAATCTGGATTGGTCATCCTATGCTTAGTTCGCTTGTATTTAATTTGAGGATCTGGAAACGTAATCCATATTTCATCCACTTCATTTTCATCAAAAACACAATCTACTAATTCTATTTGAGTTCTTAAAAACCCAACATTATTTATTTTTTCTGCTAAAGCTGTCTTTGCTCCTCTCCAAAATCTAGCTCCTTTTATATCAATTCCTAAAAAATTCTTTTTAGGAAACATAGTAGCCAAATTCACAGAATATTCTCCTTTTCCACAGCCCAGTTCTAAAACTATAGGGTTTTCATTTTTAAAAAAATTTCGATTCCAATTCCCTTTTAACATCAAGGTGTTATTTAGAACATCTTCTCTTGTTGGCTGAATTACATTAGAAAAAGTTTCGTTTTCTTTAAAACGCTTTAATTTGTTTTTACTTCCCAAAATTATATATTTTAATATGGCGAAATTAAGAAAATATTATTGAGCTAAAATTATTCTAAGTATGTTTTATAAGTAATAAAAAACCAACAAGTAAAATAGTTTTATCTTCTGGTACATCACATGCAAAAAATATAAATTATTGCTGAAATAATCGTGGTCTAAAAAAACTTTATCATTTAATTACAGGAACTTATTCAGCTTTTTCGAGAGTGAAAGAAAACTCAGAACCAATTCCAATTTGACTTTCAACGTATATTTTTTCACTATGCGCATCCAATATATGCTTAACAATGGAAAGCCCTAAACCACTTCCTCCTTGTTCACGAGAACCGCTTTTATCAACTCTATAGAAACGTTCAAAAAGTCTAGGTATTTCATCATTATTTATTCCCTCTCCATTATCTGCTACCCGTATTAAAACTTTATTCCTAATTAAGTTTTCAATACTAAGCTCTGTAGTACCTTTGTTAATACCGTATTTAATTGAATTCACTATAAGATTAGAAAGCACTTGTTGTATTCGATCTTTATCGGCTTTAACCCATATTGGTGTTTGATGTTTTTTATTAAAAGTCAAAGAAATTAAGTTTTTTGAAGCCTTCATTTCAAGTAATTCGAAAACGTTTTCAATAAGGTCAATAATATCAAAAGTTTCTTTTTCTAGATGAAGCTCGCCAACTTCTAATTTGGTAATCATATCTAAATCCTTAATTATATATGTTAATCGTTCTACTCCTTTTTTAGCTCTTTTTAAATATTTTTCTCTTATTTTTTCATCATTTAAAGCACCATCAATTAAGGTTTCAATATATCCTTGAACGGTAAAAAGAGGTGTTTTTAATTCATGTGAGACATTACCAATAAATTCTCTTCGATAATTTTCTCTAATCTTTAAAGCTTCAATTTCTAATTTTTTATTTCTAGCAAAAAGCTCCACTTCCTTGGTAAGAGTTTCCATATTAGTAGTTATTTTTTGCCTTCCTAATGTTGAAACGTCTAATAAGCTAACATCATCATATATTTTTTTCATTCTCTTATAAATGAAATTTTCAACCCTATATTGAATAATGAAAAAAGAAATTAAAAAAACAATAATTACTTCACTTAAATAAAACCAAATATAAAATGAATCGATTGCTAAAAAATAGATTCCATTTATTAACGATAAAATAATCGTAATCAAAATAGATGTTAAAAATGCAAATTTGTATGTTTTATTAAAAACAATTCCCATTAAGTCTCAAACTTATATCCTACACCTTTAACTGTTTTAAAGCTATCATCTCCTATTTTTTCTCGTAATTTTCTAATATGAACATCAATAGTTCTTCCTCCAACAACCACATCATTCCCCCAAACATGATTTAAAATATCTTCCCTTTTAAATACTTTTCCTGGTTTTGAGGCCAAAAGTGATAATAATTCAAATTCTTTTCGAGGCAAATTAATGACTGCTTCTCCTTTAATAATTTTATATTCTTCCCGATTGATAGTCAAATTACCAATCGTAATTTCTGAGCTTTCGTTTATGGTTTCTTTAAACCTTCTTAATAACGCTTTTACCTTACTAACCAATAACTTTGGTTTTATAGGCTTTGTAATATAGTCATCTGCTCCTGCTTCAAATCCAGCAACCTGAGAATAGTCTTCCCCTCTAGCTGTTAAAAAAGTAATTACCGTTTCTGAAAGTTGTGGTATAGCACGTAATTTTTCACAAGCCTCAACACCATCCATTATAGGCATCATAACATCTAAAATAATTAAATGTGGAAGATGTTTTTTGGCTTCAGTGATCGCAATTTTACCGTTTTTTGCTGTAAAAACTTGATATCCTTCAGAAGAGAGATTATACCCAACAATTTCCAAAATATCTGGCTCATCATCTACCAATAAAATTTTAGTGTCATTCTTATTCATGCATTCATTCCTTTTATAAAAAGTAAATATAATGCATAAATATCTTTGATATTAATACTCTGGTGATTATTAACAATATGGTAACATATTATATTTATTATATTTTTTGTATATTTAGAATTCTCCCCTTCACTTTTTAAACCCTTTTATTATGAAAATTATTACTTTTTTAGTAATGCTTTTGATAAGCGTAAATTCTTTTGCGCAAAACGAGAGCACAAGTTTTGAAGAACCTGAAGCGATTGACGGTAATTATATCGACACAGGAGATGCAACAATGTCACACGACTTGATTGATAATGTCGGAGAACCTTTTGTTAATTATACCGCAACAGGAGAAGAACTAGGATTTAGCGCATTCTATGTGCCTTACGACAATCCAGGAATTGGATTGACAGATGGAGATTCAGTAGGAGTCACCTCTTTTGCTCCAGGTAGTAATCATCCATTCCCAGATGGATTACAAGGATATAAAATTAGTGATGTCGACGGAAATTTTATTTTAGAGTTTGATGAGTTTGAATTAACTGGTATAGATGCTGAGATTTTTATAAACTATTTTATAGCAGATACAGGATTTGAAGGTGATGGCACCGAAAATACAAGTGGCTCGGACAGGGTTAGAATTTATCTGAAAAATTTAACAGATAATACCGAACAGGATATTTTAAACTCTACAGGAAAAAACATAAATGACCTTGGACTTCAAGGAACTTGGCAAGAAGGTAATGTGAGTTTAAGTGATATTGGTTCCTTCTATCAATTAATAATTGAAGTAAGATGTAATGCAAGTACTGAAGCATTCTTTTTTGATAATATTCAATTTGTTGGCATTTTAGGTTTGGGAAACAATTCCCAAGAAACATTTTCTATATACCCTAACCCAGCATCAAATGGATATGTACATATAAGCTCTTTTTTTAGTGGAGTTAAAACTGTTTCAGTATACGATATTTTGGGAAAAAAAGTAATGGCTGCTTCTATTCCTTCAAGTATCTTAAATATTTCTGAACTTAAAAGTGGAGTTTATACACTGAAAATAATTCAAAATGAAATTTCAAGCACTAAAAAGCTAGTGATTAAATAATGATGCATTTTGACGATAATTTAAGCTTCTGTTTCAACAGAAGCTTTTTTATTTTCCATACTTTTATAGGGTGAATTTAAAGAATCAAATTTTTAATATTTCTTCTGATAAAGGTTTTGAAAATCTAGCTTTAGAAACTTTTCAATATCAATACCATCGGGTAAATGTTTATCGAGAGTTTTGTGATTTGTTAAACGTAAATTCTTCGAATGTAAAAAAAGTTACGGACATTCCTTTTCTTCCCATTCAGTTTTTTAAAAGCCATCAAATATTAACTAAAAAAAGTACTCATAAAACTATTTTCACAAGTAGTGGAACTACAGGAAATATCACCAGCAAGCACTATGTAAGTGACCTAGATATTTATTATAAGAGTTTTACGAAAGCATTTGAATTATTTTTTGGAACACCTAAAAACATTAATATCTTAGCACTATTACCTAATTATTTAGAACGAAAAGGTTCTTCATTAATTTATATGGTTGATACACTTATACAACAAAGTGAAAACAGTAATAGCGGATTTTACTTGAATGATATTTCTTCACTAATTGAAAAATTAGAATACCTTGAAAAAACCAAACAAAAAACAATATTGCTTGGAGTTTCTTATGCCTTATTAGATTTAATTGAAACGAAACAATTTGAATTAAAAAACACCATCATCATGGAAACTGGAGGAATGAAAGGTCGCCGTAAAGAAATGGTAAAAGAAGAACTACAAGAATCATTAAAAAAGGGATTTGGGGTTGCTTCCATTTATAGTGAATATGGAATGACGGAATTACTTTCGCAAGCCTATTCTAAAGGAAATGGAATTTTTTACTGTCCTCCCTGGATGAAAATCTTTACCAGAGACACAGCGGATGCTCAAACTTTAATATTCAATAAAACCGGTGGTATCAATGTCATCGATCTTGCCAATATTAACTCTTGTTCTTTTATAGCCACTCAAGATTTAGGAAAAGTACAAGAGGATGGTAGTTTCGAAATTTTAGGAAGATTTAACGATAGTGATATTCGCGGATGCAATTTAATGGTAATCTAATGGGTCAAAATAAATGTTTTTAGTATTTATTCTTAAGCACATCATTATTTGGGAAGCCTAATTGATTTCTATTTTTTTAGCTAAAAATATTCTCTAATTCGTTCGTTCAATATGGAGGTTTTTTATACTACTTTTATAATGAAATAAGTTTTCTTACCTCTTTGTAACAGTATAAATTGATCATTAATTAAATCTGAAGTAGTTATTTTAAAACCTTCAGAAACTTTTTCTTTATTAACAGCAACTGAATTTTCTTTTAATGCCCTCCTTGCTTCCCCATTCGATTTTAAAAAATTCGTTTTTTCAGCCAATGCTCCAATGATATCTAGACCGCTTTCTATTTCAGATTTTAAAACTTCTGCTTGGGTAACTCCTTCAAATACGTCTAAAAAAGTACTAGTATCAAGATTTTTTAAATCTTCAGAGGTAGATTTTCCAAATAACATATTAGAAGCCTTAATTGCGTTCTCTAAAGCTTCTTCATTATGAACCGTTACCGTAACCTCATCTGCTAATTGCTTTTGAAGTAAACGCATATGGGGTGCTTTTTTATGCTCTAAAACTAAAGCGTCTATCGTTTCTTTATCTAAAAAAGTAAATATTTTTATGTATTTCTCAGCATCTTCATCGCTAGTATTAATCCAATATTGATAAAATTTATAGGGGGAAGTTCGGTTGGCATCAAGCCAAATATTTCCACCTTCACTTTTTCCAAATTTACTTCCATCACTCTTAGTAATTAATGGACAAGTTAAAGCATACCCTTTGCCATCTCCAATGCGACGAACTAATTCTGTACCTGTTGTGATGTTCCCCCATTGATCACTGCCTCCCATTTCTAAAGTACAATCATGGGTTCTATATAAATGAAGAAAATCATATCCTTGTACCATCTGATAGGTGAATTCAGTAAATGACATTCCCTCGCCTTCATTGGTTAATCGACTTTTAACTGAATCTTTCGCCATCATATAATTTACAGTAATGTGTTTTCCAACATCACGAATAAACTCTAGAAAACTATAATTCTTCATCCAGTCATAGTTATTCACCATCACTGCCTCATTTTCTGCACCAGAAGTAAAATCTAAAAATTGAGCCAATTGTTTGCGCACACACTCTTGGTTGTAACGCAGTGTTTTTTCATCTAATAAATTACGCTCGTTAGATTTTCCTGATGGATCTCCAATCATTCCAGTTGCTCCTCCGACTAATGCGATAGGTTTATGACCACTACGTTGATAGAAAGCTAATAGCATAATAGGCACTAAATTACCGATATGAAGCGAATCTGCCGTTGGATCAAAACCTACATATGCTGTTCGCATTTTTTCCATAAGGTGCTTATCGGTATCTGGCATCACATCGTGAATCATTCCTCTCCATTGCAATTCTTCAACAAAATTTATCAACTCCATTATTTTTAAATTTCAACAAAGATATATTTCTATATTTTAAGATAAAACATTAAATCAAAAAACCTTAAATTGCTCTTATGATATTAGTAACTGGGGGAACTGGATTAGTAGGGGCGCATTTATTACTAACACTTGTTAATAATGGCGAGAAAGTAAGAGCAATACATAGGGTTTCTAGCAATTTAGACGCTGTAAAAAATGTGTTTTCTTATGACACCTGCGAAACGCAAACTCTATTCAACAAAATAGAGTGGATAATAGCAGATATTACGGATGTAACTACCTTAGAAGCTGCTTTTAAAAATATTGAATACGTTTACCACTGTGCTGCTTTTATAAGTTTTAACCCAAGGCATTATTCGGTACTTAAAAAAGTAAATATTGAAGGAACCGCCAATGTGGTAAACTTTTGCTTGACAGAAGGAGTGAAAAAACTTTGTTATGTCAGTTCTATTGCTACATTGGGTAAAACAACTGATGGATCTTTTTCTACTGAAGAAACAGAATTTAAGCCTGAAGAGAAAAACAGTGTATATGCAATTACCAAACATGAAGCCGAAATGCAAGTATGGCGTGGAACTCAAGAAGGTTTAGATGCTATTATTGTTCATCCAGGAGTTATTATTGGAGAAGGCATTTGGAATTCGGCAAGTGGAGGTATTTTTCGAACTATTTCTAAAGGCTTGCGTTATTTCACTCCAGGTGGAGTCTCCATTGTAGATGTAAAAGATGTCGTTAAAGTAATGATTAACTTAATTTCTAGTCCTATCAAAAACGAAGCTTATATCTTAGTTGCTAAGAACATCTATTTTAAAGAGTTACTTACTAAAATATCTGATGGTTTAAATAAAAAACCGCCCAACAAAACAATTGCTAAATGGATCATGATCAGTTTTGCAAACCTAGATTGGTTTTTTTACAAAATTTTTAAAATAAAAAGGAAATTACTAAAAGCTACGGTAAGGAGTCTGTATAAAAATTCATTTTACGATGCTTCAAAGATTGAAAAAGAAATTGATTTTAAATTCACACCTACTAACAAAACTATAGAACGAGTTACAAAAAATTACAGAAGAGATTTCAACCTTTAATTATAAGAAGAGTTATTCATTAATTTTTTATTGATTCTCTTTTAATTTTTGAATCCTAATTTTATTATTATTTATAGAGTCTTGCTTAAATACAATTTTATAAATACTGTCTTTTTCTTTTTTTAATAAAACGAGTCTATCTTTTGCTAGACTTAGTAGATTGCCATAAATTTTTAAATCTGAACTGTAATAAGCATTGCTAAGTACAAATTGCAAACTATCTACTTCGTATTTATTATAAATAATAGAGTCTAGGTGTAAATTTCTTTTTCTGATTAATTTATTATTGACATTTCTAGAAGCATTACTTATATAAACATCGGTTAAAATATCCACCATTATATCTTGTGAGATTAAATCAGTTGGCATTTCTGGTTTTTTAACATCTTGACAGGAAGTATAACTTACGGTAAGAATACAAGACAGAATTAACTTTAGTTTCCCAACTCTTTTCAAATTACAAAAAATAATTATGTAACTAAAAATATTCATTAGGATCTGTTAAATGTTAAACGTTGCGGAATACTTTTGTTTTTAAATTTTAGATTATGATAGGTTAAAATTCCATTTACAAAGGTATGTGACACTCTAGATTTAAAGGTGACACCTTCAAAAGGAGACCATCCACATTTGTATAAAATATTTTCTTTATTGACCGTCCAAGGGCTTACTAAATCTACTAAAACTAAATCGGCTTTATATCCTTCTCGTATAAATCCTCTATCTTTTATTTGAAATAATATTGCAGGATTATGACAAGCTTTCTCTACAATTTTTTCTAATGAAATTTTTCCTTTATGATACATTTCTAATAATGCGACTA